>Ga0247834_1000300_pt1 | contig 96529 bp, 87 predicted proteins | sample LaCruzMarch2015__8_FD_187118 | JGI IMG/M metagenome (GOLD analysis project Ga0247834, IMG submission 187118) | Freshwater microbial communities from meromictic Lake La Cruz, Castile-La Mancha, Spain - LaCruzMarch2015_12m | ecosystem: Environmental > Aquatic > Freshwater > Lake | place: Spain...
GCAAATCGGGATGCGTCGGCGGTTGGCCACGCGTACCAAAATCGTCCGGCGTTCGAACCAAACCGAGGCCAAAGTGATTCTGCCAGACCCAATTCACAAGCACACGGGAAGTCAACGGATTGCTATCGGCGATGACAGAACGAGCTAAACCCAATCGGCGTTTTCCATCTTCGAAAACAGGTGGTTGCGCACCCGAAAGGGCTGAGAGAAACCTCGGTTGAACCGATGCGCCACGGGCAAGCGGGTTTCCTCGCAGAAAGATATTGACCTCAGCGGGCTTTGGATCTTCTACAACGACCATGGCTCGAGGTGGGGAACCTGGAGACGACAGATTCAATTGGTGGATGGCCCCACGCTTGCCACTAATTAAATCGCTGATCGTGCGGTTCGTAAGACGCATGGCCTCTTCGTCCGAGACATCGCAGGGAGTTTCTGGAGAATAGAGATGAGTGCGAAGCTGTCGATGCGAGGGGCTGTTGATGACTTGATGCTGAGGATGATCGTCTGGCAAGAGCTTGCCATCTGCGGCTGCTTCATTGGACGATTCGAGCAACGATTGCAACCAAAGACGCTGTTGGTCTGCAAATACTTTCCCGTAGACGATGGCGACCTCGGTAAGCGAATTGGGTTTCGCATCGGCAAGTGCATTCAAGACAAACGGATTCCGCTTGGGCGGTTCACCTCGCAGTGCATGCAGTTTATCCCCAGTCTTGCTATCAGCAGTCTTGCTATCCGCGCCCAGTTCACTCGCAAGCCGAGTCATGAATTCGTCACGTCGCTTTTGAAAATCCTCCAAAGGGATCATTCCCCAAGACTTCATTTCGATCCATGGCCCAAAGACAGGATCCTCTTTGGGTAGCGATTCCAGATAGCTCTTCCAACGATTGAAGATCGATGGCCGAATATCATCGGTCCGGTACGACAGGAATTGCGTCGAGAGGTCTTGTTCGGGTGTTCCTTTCGCAATTTCGGTTAGATACAAGCCGACCTGCATGCGCAATCGTCCACGCAGGACTTCACTTTGGTCTCGCACGAAATGCTTGAGTTTGGCAGTCAATTCCTTGAGCTCACGTTGATACTTTTCGTGTGCCTTTTCGTCTGCGCTGTTTCCGATCGAGGGTAGCTGTGCCGGGGACTTGCTGGGTGCGATGGCGGCATAGAGTGCGTAATAGTCTGCGGTTGGTATATCGTCGAATTTGTGGTCGTGGCAACGCGCACACGTGACCGTTAATCCCATTAAGCCACGTGTTATGACATCGATTTGATCATCGATGGTGTCATGGTAATTGCGGAATTGCATTCCAACCGTCAAGAATCCCAATGCGGCAAGCGATGGATCGGCTTCTGCAAGTCCAAGTTGGTCAGCCGCGATTTGTTCCAATAGGAAACGATCCATCGGCAAGTCTTGGTTGACGGACCGGATAACATAGTCGCGATAAGTGTAAGAAAAAGGAAAGGTCGTGAAACCGATGGCGGCACCGCCGTGAGTATCCGCGTAGCGAGCAATGTCCAACCAATGGCGCCCCCATCTTTCGCCGTAGCGAGGGGACTCCAACAGACGATCGATCAGGCGTTCGGTACTTTGGTCCGAACGGTCATTCACAAACGCTTCGACTTCCTCCCAGGTTGGAGGCAAGCCTGTCAAATCGAAAGTGGCGCGTCGAATGAACTGGGTCGGACTGACCGGCCCGGAGTAAGCCAAGGTTGCTGACGATAACTTTTGCTGAAGAAAGCGATCGATGGGCAATGCGTTGCTTGCGTCGAGTTTGGGCAGTGCATTTAAGAGTTTGTCGGAATGTCCAATGCCTTGAAATGCCCAGTGACCCGAGTACTTTGCACCTTCGTCAATCCATTTCTGCAAGATTTTTTTTTGAGTTTCGTTCAAGACCTTGCCAGTCGCCGGAGGGGGCATGATAGCGTCTGGGTCCAAGGAATTGATTCGATGAACGAGTTCACTATCTGCGGATGCGCCGGCAACCATTGCGGACTTCTTTGCTTCGCTTTCCAAGTCGAGTCTTAGATCCGCACTCCGTTTCGTGGAATCGGGGCCGTGGCAATGAAAACAGTACTCCGTCAGAATGGGTCGGACTTGGCGGTTGAAGTCAACCTCAGCATCAAGTGCAGCGCTTGTCATGGCCCAGACCAGCAGGCAATACGCCATGCGAGCATAGCCGGTTTTGGAAAGGGGATTCATTTCAGTTTTTCGGATGGGCAGGTCGGATGGGCAGGAGTGTACCGAGGAATGGCGGGTACTCAGTATAGTCTCTGCGCGAGGACTATGTGGCGTAAGCTTCCAGCTTGCGATGAATCTTGGATGGAAAGCTGGATTTGACGACAAACTGGAATCGCTGGAAGCTTACCATATCGTTGAGCATCGTTAAGAGTTTGGGCATGCATGCCACTAACGCGAGCTTCTTCGGCTTACTTTGCGACAGCAACCGGATATAAAATTTGTTGATCACCGAATTCTTTTTCGTGGCCGCAAGTGCCGACATGTAAAGAACCCGTCGCACGCTGCCTCGACCACCTCTGGCTCGACGCTTGCCTTCGGACTTGCCCGATTGCTTAATCATCGGGGCAACACCCACAAGCTTTGCGATCAGACTGCCAAGCTCAGGTAACTCTGCGACGAGCGTCGCAGTCATTACAGATACTCCAGATGTCGATCCCAATAACACTTTTGTAACTTTTCACCTTTAGTCCCATCCTAGTAAATGCGATCTAGCCGTGAGGCCGATCAGGCGACTGAGGCCGATCAGAAGACCGTTCGGGTGCAAAAGGAACAACAATTCTTCACGAAATCTTAAAGAAAACAGCCCGCAAAATCGTTGCAATTGCTGGCATTTCTCGGCATAATTCGCGGTCAAGATAGCCTTTGGCTTTCGTCTTTATTGCGGAAAAACCGCAATCGAAGCTCTAGGGCGATGCACTTCATGAGTTTGGGGAGAGTTGTTGATGTTAATGCGCATGTGTTTAGTGACTTGTTTGATTCTTGGAAGTGTCAACAAATCCAATGCGGATGTGATTACAGGGTGGAATTTCAACAGCGTTACCCCGGACGCAAATACGACAACCGGCACAAACGCCGCTAGTGTCGGCACTGGAACGGCATCCGTAATAGGTGGCACGACCGCGACGTTCGCGACGGGTGCCGGCACAATAGGCGGCACAGATAACTCAGGATGGAATGTTACAACCTGGGCGGCTCAAGGGACGGGTTCCGGGACCCGAGGCGTTCAGTTTACGGCAAGCACCGCTGGATTCACAAACATTACGCTTGATATGGATCTTCGAATGTCGGGAACCGTCAGTCGTTTTTTCCAGTTGCAAGCGACTTCAGACGGATCGACCTATAGCGATGTTTCCGGTGGTGTGGCAACAGGACCTACTGCGTTAAATAACAATGCAGCAGCAACAATGTCGTCATCGGGCCTGATTCGAATTCAGTCAGCATCCGGTAGTCAACAATTTGCAGAGGGCTTCCGCTATAGTTTTGCAACGAACTCTCTTTTAGAAAATAATGCGAATTTTGGCTTTCGATTGCTTGCCGTGTTTGACCCCGTAAATGGTTCAAATTATATTTCGTCAAACGCTGGCACGACCGCTGCATACAGTACAGGTGGAACGTTTCGACTCGATAATATCTCGATTAGTGGTGTTCCCGAACCAACCTCCATCGCCCTTCTAAGTGTCGCCGGCGTCGCCGGTTTGGCGGCAAGCTATCGTCGTCGTAAGGCGAAAAAGTCGGCTGCGATGTAGAAACTTAACTGGCACTCACTTGGTTGGCGGAACGGCGAAAGCCGTCCGCTGGGTGCCTGATATCTACTGGGGTGCTGGCAGATCGCGTGTTCGAAATCGCAGATAGCCGATCAGAAAGCACATGCAGCCAAGCCCGAGCAGCATGGACACATACGACAACGGCCCCAGACTATCCGACCAACTTGCAGGCTTGTTCGATGACGCTTGGTCAGCCACGATGGTCCATGCCCAGGCGGAGGCTGGCACTCGGTGAACGGCTTGTACAATCCAGTCGGGTTGATAGGCCGATAGAAAACTAAACGGCTTGAGGGCGCTCAGCGACGGCGTCGACTTGGCCAGGATGAATAGCAACAACTGCAACACGTATACGCTGATTACCGCGCCGATGGTGCGCCATCGATACTGATCAAAGGCACTGACCATCGCGCTCAAACCGAGCATCATGAAACCGAGTGAAAACAGATTCATGGTTGGCACTATATAGATGCTTGAATCGACCAATTCCGATAGAGGAACCATGCTGGTTGTCGATTCGACAAATGGGTTCGCGACACTCCAGTTCAAGAACGGGATTTGAATCCCGAGCGAGTCGCGAACAGGCGTCGCATTGGTATGAATTCCCAAGTAAATACCTGCGTACACCAACAAACAGAGAAAAACGAGGCCGGTGATCGTGACCAAAGCGTGAGCCCCGTAGACTTGTCCTCGGCTAATGGGTTGTGCAAGCAACATTTCCATCGTGCCGCGCCCCAATTCACCGCTCACCACGTCGGAGCCCCGAGCGATGCTCCATACTAAAACGCATAGAAGCAAGACGGGCTCATCAAAGGTGAATCCGATCACGCCGTGGTAAGTAAGAAACTGTTCCAACGGAACCGGTGAGAATTTCTCGAACGCACGAAACTGTTTCAAAAGGGGTTCGAAACCGCTGAGTTCGAATTGACTGACCGTCCAGATTCGGACCCACGGAAAGAAAAACAGGACAAGAGCACAAGCGCACCAAAGCAACAACGCTTCGGTGAGGTATTTCTTTACAAGGATGCGAAACATGTTGGTCCGGTCGAAGAAAGCTACATTCACGGAGTTAAAAAATTGGCTACTGCAGGATCAACATGGCTACGTTGACATAAATCAAAATCCCCAAGATATCGCTAAGCCCCGCAACGAACGGATTGCTCATCATGGCTGGATCCAACCCCAACCTTTGGAACAACAGTGGCAGCATGCTCCCGGTGCACGTTCCGCATACCACTACTCCTAAAACGGTAATCGGAATCACCGTCGCAGCATAAATGGATGGTGCCAATACAACCGCACACGCGAACCCGATCAAACCCATGAAACTCCCTAAAAATAAACCCATGAGGGCTTCCCTCTGTAGCACGGTCGACCAATCTCGCCCCCGAACGTCTTTTGTCGTTAACGCTGAAATGACCAGCGATGAGGACTGGCTGCCAGAATTTCCACCGCTACTAATAATCAATGGAATGAACAGCACTAACCATTCGTAGCGTTCCAGCTCATCACTATAGCTCTTGAGCAAGACCGCTGTCGAAAGTGCCGCGAAGAATAGAATGGTTAACCATATTCCTCGCTTCCAAGTAAGCGTAGTCAAAGGCATTCGAATGTACGAATCGCGGAGCGGTTCCACGGCCGCGATACGTTGTACGTCCTCGGTCGCCTCTTCCCGGACCACGTCGATCACGTCGTCGTGCGTGATGATCCCAAGCATGTGACGCTGATCGTCCACGACCGGGATGGCAAGCAAGTTGTAGAACGCAACCTTTTGCGCCACTTGCTCCTGATCATCTTGGACGTTGGCAGTTACCAAATCTCGCTTCATCAGATCAACGAGTTTGGTCTCGGGACGACCGATAGCCGACACAAGAGATCGCGTGCTCACGACGCCTTGCAAATGATTGGTATCATCCGTGACATAGATGTAGTAAATCGTCTCGAGACGTTCGGCTTGTCGGCTTAATTGATCGAGGGCTTGCCTCAGAGTCAATGACTCCGACAAGCAAGCCGCTTCGGTCGTCATCAACGCTCCGGCCGTTCCTTCAGCAAACGTTTGCAAGCGGCGAATGTCGCGGCGGTCGGTCGCCGGCACCAATGCCAAGATCTGATCGACTCGATCGGTCGCTACCTCACGCAGCAAATCGACGGCGTCGTCGGCGGGCAAATGCGTGACCAGAGAGGCCACTTGCTTTTCATCCTGGGTGGCAAGCAGTTCAACTTGCCGGTCCCAGTCAAAATATTGAAATATTTCCGCTTGAAGACCGTGGTCAGCGTGTTGCAGCACTTCCCAAGTTTCCGTGTTTTCGAGTCCTTCCATGAACTCGGCGGTACGGGCTGGATGCAAGGCAATGCAAAACTCGCGCAGTTCCTCGGATTGCCTATCGGCAAGCATCTCTCGAAGTTCAGGCAGGAACAGCGTATTGATCATGAATGTGGTCGGCGATATTCCCTTGCTGGTCGATTTCTTCGGATAACGGAACGAATAGTTTGCTCCCCTCGCTCTGAACCCGGCTCGGGGAGAGAATCCATATTCGTGTTGCACAGACTCCCATTATCATCGAATGGGACTTTCCTACCATCGGTCCAAGGAGAATTAGTCTGGCAACCGCTCACCTAATAGGAACATCCTGCCCGGATCACAAAACTATTTGCCAAATCAAGGTTGCCCGGTGTTTGTATCCGATATATCAATTCTTGATTGAAGGCATAACCGGCTTCAATGAATCCCAATCGGAGACCATTCCGAATTTGCTCTGACTTGCCGAACTCGAGCCCCATCATGACTCGAATGTTGTTGAGGTCAATTTGATCGTTGGAACCGTCCGGTTGTAGGATGGTCCACGATCCACCTCCATAGTAACCGAACAAATAGCACCATACGTCCGTATTTCCGTAGGTTGAACAGTAGTGCGACAACTTCGGTTCTGGGAAGAACAGATCGAACCGGGTGTTGGGACTTGGAAAACATAGAATACCCACCGCAGGCAACAGCTTGATCTTGAGTCGGTCCAGGTAGGCAACACCTGCCCGAAGAGTCGTGGTTGGCGTCAAGCGAACCCGTCCCATTGCCTTGCCCTGATAGCGAACGCTTTCGTTGTCAATGGCATCGAAATCGGAAAATACGCCAATTCGGACTCCAAGATCGACTCCAAACGTTTTTTCGGCATTGGAGCTCCAGCCTGAGTCCAGAAAAGCGCTGAAGGCTGAGCCAGGTAGATTGAACCCCGTCGCTGAAGGACCGTCCCAAACATGCTGCGAATAGGAAGGAATAATATAAAGCGGACTTTTACTGCCACAAAAATCAGGACAGGCAAAAACAAGCGAGACATCCGTGTCAAGGATCTGAATCGAATCGGGTGCTTTGCCGTCGAAATTGTCATTGCCAGTAAGCCAAGTCTGTTGAAAGCGAGGTCCTTGGCACAATCGAACAACCTCATTCGTAGTCGTAGCAAAAGTAGTTCCCGTGGTGCCCCACCAGTAGGTAGGCGGCTGACCATACATCCCTGGAACCATCACGTTAGGGGAAGTGTTAGGATACACGCCGGGCGGATACACGCCGGGCGCGTACATGCCGGGTGGGTATGTGCTGGGCGGGAATGCGCCGGTTGAGAATGTGCTGGGCGGGTATGTGCTGGGCGGGTATGTGCTGGGTGGGTATGCTGGGGTACCGAACGTTGGAGGCGGAGCCTGGTAAGGATTTTGAAAATAGGATGGCTGGGCGCCATAAGTTTGGGGAGGCGGAGTCTGGACGTACCCACCTGGTGGTGCTGTCGTACCCCCCATAGGGTAGCCACTAGTTGGGGGGGGGTAACTGCTTGGCGGCAGTTGAACAACGGGTTGGCCCAAGCAAATCGATGACGCGATTCCAACCAACGCTTGGACTAGTAACCGAATAGTTTGTTGATACAGATGTGCATTCACGAAGCAATTCCAAGTTTTTCGAACCGTCGGCCCTTGTCACTAGGCATTCAATCAGTTCAATACAGTTTTTTGAGTGTTACGGTCAAGTTTCCTTGAATGAATTTCAATGGAATTTTGCAAATAGTTTGAATTTGTTGGGCGTACGGCCTCAACGGTACAGAAAGTGATGACGAAAGATGCGTCTCGAATCAACGAATGTTCTTACAGCAAATCCTGGCTTGCTCGCTTGTTTGCTTCTGGCGTTTTGCTTCACAACCTCCAGTCGAGCACAGGTTGAATCTCGCGATGTGGTCGTTTACGGTTCGACTCCGGCGGGTATCGTCGCCGCCATTCAATTGCGTGAACTCGGGCGCAACGTTTTGCTGTTGGAACCAAGCGGACACTTGGGAGGCATGACGACGGGCGGCTTAGGGGCAACCGACATAGGAAACAAACAGGTCATAGGCGGCATGGCTCGCGAGTTCTATCAACGGGTCCTACGTTACTACGAGTCCGAATCTGCATGGCGATTCCAGAAACGCAGCGATTACAAAGGCGCTCATCAAAAACCAGGTGAGACTAGCCAATGGACGTTTGAACCGCGGGCCGCAGAGAGTATTTATCGCAACTGGATCGAGACGAGCAAAGTCGAACTGCGTTTAAATACGCCTCTCGACCGAAGCAAATCGCTCGACAAGCCATCGCAACGAATCGTCAAGATTCCGTTGATAGGTGGAAAGTGGATCGCCGCTGATTACTTTATCGATGCTTCCTATGAGGGAGACTTGATGGCAATGGCTGCGGTCAGCTATACGATCGGTCGAGAAGCAAACGCGATGTACTCGGAAACACTCAATGGGGTTCAGTTTGCCCAATCCAAAAAGCATCAATTTATGCCTGCGGTCTCACCCTACCGAACGGCGCACGACCCTAAAAGTGGACTTCTGCCAGGCATCAGCAACGAACCCCAGAAGCCAGACGGTTCGATGGATTCCCATGTGCAGGCGTATTGTTTGCGGATGACTCTGACCGATTCTCCAGAGAACCGAATCCCCTTCGAAAAACCAACCGGCTATCGCGAAGAAGACTTCGAACTGTTGTTCCGGAATTTTGAAGCGGGCTTACAGCAAATTCCTTGGCACAGCATCGGCATGCCAAATCGCAAGACAGACACCAATAACAATACCGGCTTCTCAACCGACTTCATCGGCATGAGTGACCGCTGGCCAGAAGCCAACGACGCCGAGCGTAAAGATCTCTATCAACAACACTTGCGTTATCAGCAAGGACTCTGCTGGACACTCGCCAATCACCAGCGTGTACCGACGGGCATTCGGGCAGAGGCTGCAAAATGGGGACTAAGTCGCGACGAATTTATGCAAAATGGAGGATGGTCGCCACAACTGTATGTCCGCGAGGCGCGCCGCATGATCGGTGAAGCAGTCATGAACGAACAGCATTGTCGCGGAATACAACGCGTGAACGACAGCGTCGGCATGGCAGCTTACACCATGGATTCACACAACGTTCAACGAATTGTCGGCGTAGACGGATTTGTTCAAAATGAAGGAGATGTTCAAGTGGGCGGATTCCCCCCTTTCGCAATAAGTTACCGAAGTATTGTTCCAAAACGCGAACAATGTACGAACCTCGTTGTGCCGGTCTGCCTATCAGCCTCACATATTGCGTATGGCTCAATTCGTATGGAACCCGTTTTCATGGTGCTTGGGCAAAGCGCGGCAGATGCTGTTCACCTTGCTATGAAGAACCAACAGGCGATCCAAGACGTTCATTATGAGGAGCTAAAGACATTGTTGGATTCCCAAGGGCAAGTGCTGAGCTACGTCAAAAAGGAGTAACTTTGGCTTGTGGAACCAAGTTGCACGACGCTTCGCCTTCGTGATTCTTGCGACGTGGAGCGTCGATTAACGAAGGGCGGAACCAATCCCTCACAGGCCCTTGCCTTGTACCAAGATCAATGTCCCCTTGGTCGCATGCGTAGCAAACGACTCGACGACTCCTCCAGGCCAAGTGACTTCGATTTGATCCACCGAGGCGGCCGTGCCTAATCCGAAATGTAGAATCGTGCCATAATGACTCTGATAACCTCGTCCCGCATGAACCATCGCAACCTGCTTGTGACCTCCCGCCGCAATTTGAACTTTTGCGCCAACTGCATCGCGATTGACACGAGTGCCAACCAGCCGAATATCGATCCAGGATCCAATCGCGGGAGAACGATTCTCGAGGTACGTGGGCTTGGCATTCGCATTTAGTAGGACACAGTCGATATCGCCGTCATGATCTAGATCACCAAACGCAGCACCGCGACTGCTTTCCACGACTTCCAGCCCTGGGCCGGAAGATTTGGACACATCGCTGAATCGCCCACGACCATCGTTGGCCATCAGCGTGTTCGCGACTCGGTATGCGCTTCGATCGTCAATGCTCTTCATGTTTTTTAAGAAATGGCCATTTGCAAAGAAGACATCGAGATTGCGATCGTTGTCGAAATCCACCAGACCAACACCCCAGTTTGTGTGCGCGAAAACTTCTCTGCCCACACGTGTGCGACGGCTGACGTCTTCGAACAAACCACTCCCTAAATTCCGATACAGCACAGGCAACTGTTGTGAGTAATTTGTAATGAGCAGGTCGATGTGGCCATCGTTGTCGTAGTCCCCCGCTTCAACCCCCATGCTTCCATTCGCATTTCCGTTGACATCGAACGCTAAGCCCGCAAGCAGCGCTTGATCTTCGAACTTCCCCGTTCCATCATTCACAAAGAACTGGTTGAGATTGGCATCGCTGCAAACAAAAATGTCCGCATCGTTGTCTCCATCCAAGTCACCGCACACAACACCCATGCTCGGACCTGGAAATCTCGAAATCCCCGACGTTTCGCTAACATCCGAAAAGGTTCCATCCCCGAGACTACGATACAAAGTGTCAATGGATGGATTGAAATCTTTTGGACCTGGCGGGTATGGAAAAGACTTTGGAGCAACTTCGTTGTACCTTTCAACGGAAAAGTCTACGTATTGGCTTACAAACAAGTCAAGGAACCCGTCGTTGTCGATATCCAAACAAGCGATCCCAGCTCCAAACGGCGTTGTTCTTTTGGATTCGCTTGCTTCCAGATAGACCCGTTCAAAGGTCCCGTCTCCATTGTTGATATAGAGCTCGGTAGCCCCGAAGTTGCTGGTTGCTAAATCTTGGTCGCCATCATTGTCGATATCCGCCGCTACGACTCCCAACGCAAACCCGCCACTTCGAACACCAGCCGCTTCGGTCACGTCGACAAAGCTGCCATCCCCTTGGTTCCGATACAGCGTGTTTCCGCACGGGTGAAGTCTCTGCGTGGGCTGTTTTTGACTTGGAAATAGCTCGCACTCGCCAAGCAAATAGACATCTGTCCACCCATCTCCGTCGTAGTCGAAAAGCGCCAATCCGGTCACCATCAAGGCTGGAAGGTAAGGCTCTTGGCTACCTCCGTCGAAATGGGGTACCGTTAACCCCGCAAGATTGGCACTATCGACGAAATGAAAAGGAGACTGAGCTCTAAGCTCCGTAAAACCAATTGCGGCGATTAAAAATAAGCTGCAATAGCACAATAACGACATTCTATGTTTCATCGATCGGTTTCAGCTAGGTATCGTTCGTTTCATGTCTGATTGTCGCCTTTTGCTCCGAAAAAGGTGCGATCTCCACGCACTTTCGTAGAGCGAAATTCTAACACGACTCATCAGGATTGGTGACAAACTTTGGATTCTCGAATCAAGCAAATGAAAATGTGGCATCCAAGTAGGCTTGGTGGCCAGCCAGCAGTGGAATACGATAGAAACTGGTTAAGATCGTTCGATCAATAAGGCGAGCGGCAGACTGAAAACCACCAATCGTAACCCGATACGTAAGTGAGGGACCTGCGAAATTGTCCCTCGCTTACGCTTCGGGTTGGGATACTGCAATCTGCCGCTCGCCTAAGTGTCCTGTTTTCGTAGCCGGAGTCGTTAGACTTCGGGATCGGTAGACGTCGTCATGCGATGGTCCGTCAAGCGTTGGCTGAAAAGAATCGTGATAGCGCTGGGGGTATTTGCGCCTTGTATTTGGATCCCAACTCCAATTGTGTGTGGCCAAACAAAATTCGGAGCGACGATTGCCGACGTTGCGGCTACTGAATGTGGAATCGATTTCATCCATACGGACGGTCAAAGTGGCAAACGATACATGGTTGAAACGGTTATCGGATCCTTAGCTCTATTTGACTACGACAACGATGGATTGATCGACATCTATTTCGTGGATGGGGCAGCCCTGCCCGGCTCAAATCTTGACTATGTTCCGTCCAATCGACTTTATCGAAACCTCGGAAACTGGCGGTTCGTTGATGTCACCAAAGAAAGCGGGCTCGGCGACACAGGCTACGGAATGGGCGTCGTCGTCGGGGACTATGACCAAGATGGCGACGCCGACGTCTTTCTTAGCAACTTTGGGCACAATGCATTCTACGTCAATCAGGGCGATGGGACGTTTTTAGAGCAATCCAAGACTTGTGGGATATGGGGACCGATGCGTGTCGGAGCAGGAAACAGCTTCTTCGATATGGACAATGACGGCGATCTCGATCTCTATTGCGCTAGCTATGTTCATTTTCAATTCGATGAACATAGGGTTCGCATCATCAACAGCTACGAGTTTCATACTGGACCCAACGACTACCGACCTGCAGCCGATTTCTTATATCGAAACGACGGCGATGGCAAATTCACGGATGTATCCGAATGGTCTGGTATTACCAAGCAAATCGCACCCGGAATGGGAGTGCTCGCAGCGGACTTCGACGATGACAATGAAATTGACCTTTTTGTTGCAAATGATCAACAGCCAAACTTCCTGTTGACCAACGAAGGTACTGGCCGCTTTCAGTTTGATGAATTGCTGGCTGGTGTCGCATTTGACCGCACAGGCAAGGCGAACGGCAACATGGGCGTCGAGTACGCAGACTTAGACGGCGACTTGCAACTTGACTTGATAACAACGACTTACCAGGACGAAATGCCCGTTTACTATCGACGCAACCAACCGGGGCTTTTCACCGATGCAACGAACCTTGCTCGACTCGACACGACATTGACCGCGCATGTCACCTGGGGAGTCGGCGCCGTAGATTTCGACAATGATGGAGATCGCGACCTATTTTTCGCATGCGGGCACTTCCTCGATAACATTCGGTTCATTGACGATCGAACAAGTGTCAAAGTCGCCAACTATCTGTTAGTCAACGACGGCAAAGGTCGATTTCGCAACGCATCCAAGGAAGCTGGTAGTGCATTGCAAGTGGTCGAGAGCAGTCGAGGCGCCGGATTCGATGATCTCGACAATGATGGCGACGTCGACTTTGTCATTCTCAATGTAAACGCTGCACCCAGCTTAGGGCGTACGGATTCCAACACCGGCAACGATCGACTTTCGCTTAGGCTCATCGGAACGACAGGTAATCGAGACGCGGTTGGCAGCACGGTGTGGGTAACAACCGTGTCTGGCAAGAAGCAAGTGCAGGCCACAATCGCAGGCAGGGGTTATGAAAGCCATTACGGGAGTCGCCTTTATTTCGGTAGCGGAGACGACAAGATGGCGACGATTGAAGTGAAGTGGCCCAGCGGACGGGTCGAGACATTCGCTCGACAGGGTGATTCGATGGTTCTAATCGAAGGCCAAAGTTCTCCGTGAACGCTCTTTTTTCGTAACGGTGCGAACCGCCCAGTGAAAATTCACGCTCGCAAATCACGCTAAAACGATTCTTCTGCGCTTGGGAAAATCCCTTTTTGAACATCGTCGCGAAATCGCGTGACCGCTTGTTCCGCCGCGTTCTTTAAATCGGCGTATTGACGAACAAATTTCGGGACGTAGCCGCTGTTCCAGCCAAGCATGTCGTTCGTCACCAGCACTTGCCCATCGCAAAATGGCCCTGCCCCAATCCCGATGGTGGGTACACTCAGCATCTCGGTTGCTTGTTTAGCAAGTTCGGGCGGGACACATTCGATCAAAATGCAAAACGCGCCTGCTTCTTGGGCTGCTTTCGCATCGTTCATCAACTGTTCCGCATCGCGTTGCACACGATAGCCGCCCAACGCGTGAACGCTTTGTGGCCGCAACCCGATATGAGCGATGGTAGGGATACCTGCGTCCACCATTGCCCGAATCGCGCTCGCCTGCTGATGCCCACCTTCCATCTTGACCGCTTGGCACTGCGTACGCTTCATGATCGTCGCAGCCGATTCGACGGTGTGAGCAATGCTCAACTGCCCGACAGGGAATGGCAAGTCGACGATGACCATGGCATGTGCGGTCGCCCTAGCGACGATTTCGCCGTGATAGATCATTTCGTCGAGCGTTACTGGAATGGTTGTCGTTTTGCCTTGAACCACCATGCCGAGCGAGTCCCCCACCAGAATGCAATCGACATTTGCGGCGTCAAGCATCTTGGCGGTAGGGTAATCATATGCGGTCAGCATCGATATCTTCGCCCCTTTTTTCTTCATCGATTGAAGGGTCTTGACGGTAACGCGATCATTCATGGGCCGGTCAGGTGTGTTCGGAGGGACAATAGGACTTAAAGGTGCCAATCAAAAGTGTAGCTACCATATCGATTTCCGGCATCGCCAAACCTTCGCGATCGACTGATCCTCCGGCGAGCCCGAACGCTAGCGCGTTGCGGCTCAGAGTTAGTACGATTGGGCGCATGCGATCATCACATACCCGCATTCATGGCGAAAGCCTGCTTAACGTCGGCCATCATTAACACAACAAGTGCCCAAATCCCTAACGGAAGCCCCACGAGACAACAGCATGAACCAAAATTAAGCATTGAAACAATCGATGCAGCCATAGCGACCCCCCTCATTTTAAGCCTCAACATTTGAACGGCACCAAACAAAATGAAAAGGGCTACCGCTATAAAAACACTCTGGATCCCCGCAGCTAATGGTCCGACACTGTTCTTGGTCAATTGAACAGCCCATTCCGGTGAATCGGCTGGCATGACTGGCGGTGCCGCGATAAGTGCATTCACCGTTCCAAAAATAGACGCTACCAGACACAAACTACCAAACACCATCAAGGCGATCGCCGGCGCTTGTACCTTGACCTTATTAAACGAAGTGGAAAAATTCGACTCCCTCAGATCGCTTTGGTACGGATTAGATTGATTGCCTTGCCCAATGTCATAACTCATAGATTTTCCTCGGAAGTAAGAAGCTGCAACCAAGCGATTGAATGGTGCTGCATCTATTGTATATGCCTTCTACTGTCTCGTGTTGATCTACCTAAGGAACTTCCATTCGATCGGTTCCTTGGTTTCGATCCAAGCCAGGACGGTATCACACAACGCGACGTTTTCATCTTTCGCGAGCGACCGTGCATGCTCTGCTTTGGCTTGGGCTTCGATGGAATTGCCCGTTGCATTCAGAGCCATGCCCAAGACGAGTTCCGAGTACCAGTTTTCCGATCCGGTCAGGTCTGAGACCAACTGCGCGTTCTGCAGTGCGATGGCGGATTCGCGAGCCGTCTTGCCTGACCGGATCGAGCCCAGGATAGCCTGAAGTCTCCTCGCAGCAATTTCCTGCAGAATAAAACGATTGTCGCTCAATCGTTTGGTACTGCGAGTCCGCCTAACGTAGTCAGCGTTCGAACGATCAGGAGCGATTCTACCAATCAATGCCAGGCCAAAGCGATTGAGGACAATCGCTCTACTCTGTTTGGAACCACTAAGAACTAAGAACCAAGAACTAAGAACTACTCATCCTCAATCGTTTGGTACCGCCAGTCCGCCTCACGTATTCAGCGTCCGAACGATCTGCGGCGATTCTACCAATCAATGCCAGGCCGAAGCGATTGAGGACAATCGCTCTACTCTGTTTCAGGAATCCCAAGACAAAATCATCAACTGAGTACTTCGCCAAAGAACCGAAGCCAATTCCCATGAAAGAAGCACTCGATGTCCGCTTTCGGAAATCCTCGGCGTTGCATGATGGCGGTCAAGCTTTGCAGGTCACGGTACCGGTTCAAATCAGCGGGTGTTTGCTCATTCCCATATCCGCCATCCAAGTCGGTACCGATGCCAACATGCCGAATGGAACCTGATAATTGACACACGTGATCGATCTGATCGACGGCGCGTTCGAGCGTTGCGGTCGGCTTGGTCTTGCCCCGTACGAAGCCATCCTGCAGCATGATGACATCCATCGAAACGCCGAGTACTCCGTCTCGCTCGATCACAAAATGAATCTGGTCATCGCTGAACTGGCGTTGCCAATTGCAAATGGCTCTCGCGTTTTGATGGCTCGCGTGAACCCTGCCTGGAAAGTGCTTTGCAACTTGCCAAAATGCGACGTCCGAAAGGTGCGTCATGTCGATCGTGATGGCCAATTCCTTGCAATACTTGAGCAATTCAATGGCATCGAGCGACAAACCGACTTCGCTCCGCGTTCCGCCCCCATATCGATTGGTTCCGTAGTGCGTTAACCCGAGCGCCCGCAGACCTGCCTCATGAAACTCAAAAATCGTTTTCGGTTGGAGGATCGGATCGGCACCCTCCATCGTGAGGATAAAACCGAGTGGAGTTGTCTTTGGTTCGACTCGATAGGTTTCGAAATGCGATTTCAATTCCGCTGCGGTGCGAAGCATTCGCATGGTACCATCTGCCTCCAGGGCTCGGTAATACGCGAGGTGGGCGTGCGCCATTGCATAGCACGCGTGCGGGCTGGTCCAGCCAAACGTATGATTGATCGGTTGCTCCTGTCGTGCAAGCAACGTCGTGAGGCATACGGCAAGTTCCGCGACCCTGAGTTCCGGGAAACTCAGGGTGTTCGTTTGCCGCCCTTTTTCCTCCATTTCAAGCGTTGTTTCTTGAGCTCGAATGTCATCCACCGATTGGCGGAGATCGCGATTCCAATCGACACCATTTAGCGCCAGATCAAGGTGTGAATCGAAAATTAGCATGTCTATTGCCCCAGTAGCTCTTTTCGCAATTGAACAAGGAGTTCCACTGCATGCTGGATCTCTGCCTTTTGACGCTCACGGTCTTGTGGGATTTCTCGCTCGATGGTTAGCGGTCCGCGATATCCAATCTCCTTGAGCGTCGTCAAATAGGCCCTCATATCTACTTGCCCTTTGCCCAGTGGTACCTCGGCACCCCAGGTTTTCCCTGGCTCTTGGCTCCATGTTGCATCTTTGCAGTGAATACTCCTGACGAGCGAACCAAGCTGCTTGAGCGCAGGGATTGGTTCACCCATTCCGTAGAGAATCATATTGGCGGGATCGAAATTGATGAAAAGATTTTGACGCTGCATATCGGTGATGAATTGCATCAACGCATCGGCTGACTCTTGCCCGGTTTCAAGATGCACGTTTTGTTCGTTGTATTTGGCATGGTCGCACAACTGGCGAGTCACCTCAATAATTTCGGCATACTCCTTGGAATGCGTGTCATGCGGCACCACACCCAAATGCAATCCAATCGTGTTGCAGCCAAGTAGTCTGGTGAAGTCCGAGATCTCTTTCATTTCAACCAAACGCGCCGCTCGTGATGCGAGCGGGACCAAACCAACGGTGCGTTCGACGGTTGGGATGTCCGCGTAGCTTTCCCCATCAAATCCACCGAATACGCAGGTGAGTTCAATTCCAAATGCATCGAGCTGCTTTAAAAACTTCTCAGCGGCCTGGGGTGTTCGGCCCTCCGCGTGCGGAGTGTGTAACTGAATAGACGGAATATCAAGTTCTTTGGCCACCTCCAAGTGAACCCCAAGACCAGCATCAATACTCGTGAATACACCAATCGACCAAGGAGGAAGGTTCATGAACTTGACCTCAATTAATAGGAGGGAATTGCGGAAGGGGCAAAACAAAGACTAGCAATGGGAAAGAACGAATTCACTACCGACCGATCATACGAGATCGGGCCATCGCGTCCTCGGCCAACTGAATATAGCGTTGGTCCTGTGTTCCCGCCCAGGCTCTCTGGTAGGTGACGCTTAATACCGTGTAATTGGTGGAATCATTTGGCTCCAATTGGCAAGCCATTTCGGCGTGTTTCACTGCGTCTTCGTGTTTTCCGGTCGCCGTGCAGATTCTTGCAAGCGTAAGATGGGCGAGTACATGCTTGGGATCCTCTGCCAAAATCTCGGTTAGTATTGCCGCAGCTTCTTCTTGTTTGCCCTGGTCTTTGAGTTTCTCGGCTTCATTTAAGCGTTGCGTGGTTGTCGTCATCGGAATTCAGAATCGTGAAATAGTTCGGTATGTAGAAAATCAGTTCAGGCCGATCAATGGCTCAAAACAGAACGAATTGTAGTCGATGCGCGAGGATTGTGGTACGGACCTGAACTCAACGCTCAAGTTCTTTGCTCATTTCCAGGAGTGCATCCATGATTTTCACGGAAGCTTGAGGCTCCAAATAGTTCGTCCCAGGCCACGTTTCATAACCGCCCAATTCAAAATGCCTCGGCGTAGGAAGGTAGCCATAATATCCATGTGCAAGCTCGACCATGAACGAAGCCGCAAATGGGCTGCGTGCCTTGAATTCGAGTCCCGTTTCCGCAAAGGTTTCGCAAGGACTCGTCGCGATGCAGACGTCACCAATTCGGAACACTTGCACGGGAGCTTTCGTCGACGGGCTCGCATTCGCAAGCCGTTTGATCCTTGCAGCGTAGATAAAGGGTAGCTCGTTCTTTTTAGATACCGTATCCTTAGCTTCTGTTTCTTGAATCCATGCCCGCAAGGCGTCGTCGACCTTGCGCCACTGCACATCTAGTTCACGATAGCGAGCCCCCAATTTCGCTCGATTTTTCCATGTTAGGTTAGCGAACGAAGCATGAACTTTGCTTGCAACATCTTCTGCCACATATTGCATCTGTTCGTAGTTGTTTTTTCGCGGGCGCGGCTGGCGGAAGTTGATATTGTTGATGTCTCCACTCGTGCCATTGGCCATGATTGCGACGAAAGGAGGATCGGAATCGGAATGGCTTTGCAGTTTCTTTAAGGCCTCACAATACATCCCGAAATAGTCGGCAGAGATGTGTCCGTCCCCAACGCCACCCACGTAATGGAGCGAGTAAGCGGAAAAGACAGATACGAGACGCCCTGCCGGTTCTCGAACCGCGATATACGAGATTTTGGGATCGATTGGGCCAGCTGGCTCGACGAGATCTGGGCTCCCACTAGCCGGATTCATTTTGACCTTGTCGATTGCCCCAAACGGATTGACGGGAGCGGTCCCCTCTTTCATCAGCCAGCGTCGGTTAAAGAGATGTTCCGGTACATCAACGGTACCAAACGCAATCTCCGCCGGTCGCAATAAGTTCGACGCACGTCGCACACCATCCGCAATCCGGCGTGCCACGAAACGTTGATAATCATCCAGCTCCTGGTCTGAGTTGTATTGCCGAACGCCCAACGCAGAAGCAGCCGAATGGGTGTGGGTGCCGCTGATAAGTACATTGTCGGAAGGAATACCGGAGGATTCCTGAATCAACCTGCGGGCCTCGACGCTCAGGCTGCGATGAAGTCCCAGGAGGTCGCAGACGACAAACGCAAGCTTCGTTTTACCGTCGTCGAGTACTAGGCAACGCGCATGAAGCTCATCGTGAATATGCTTCGACGGCGAGGGAACAAATCCACCAATGATATCCAATCCGATTTCCGGAGTGATAACGCTTGTCGCCGCCCCAGCACGCAATGGTAAGGAATCTTGCGGGAGGGCAAACCTCGGTGAAACGAGTAAAACCGCGAAAAATGCTAGGAGTGCGATGGGATGTTTCATTTTGGCGCTTCGAATTGGTTAAGGAAATGGACATGCATTATAGGGTGCCGGGCCTGCCGGGTGCGACCATTGGAGTTTTAGCTATCCGACCGGAAGCGTAACTCGACAAATCGTCCCGCCCTCAACGGCCTGTTCGAAACGCAACTCGCCTCCTAAGCCATAAATGACGTTGCGAGTTAGGAACACTCCAAGACCCATGCCCTGTCCAACTTCTTTGGTCGTAAAGAATGGTTCGCCAATACGGCGTTGAACTTCCGAACTCATGCCTGAGCCGTTATCGACGATCATGATTTGCCAAAGTTCGCTGAAACGCTTTCCCACGATTCCATTTTCCGTGGTCACTCGCAACTCAACCTGTTGGCCTGCCTGGGACGCATCCAAGCCATTTTGCAACAGATTGCGAAGCGCCTGCGAAAGAGCTTGTTTTGGGAGCAGGGCTTGACGCTCCCCTACCTCTTGCGAGAACTGAATGTCGACCCGATGTGGCTCTCGCATCGCTTCGATCGTTTCTTGGACAATCTCGCTCAAGGATATCGGATGCAAATGTTCTGCTGCAGCTTCACCCGCACCGCTTTTCATGCGATGCAAGATCTCTTTGCACCGATTCAGTTCCTCTCGAATCAGTGCGACATCACGTCGAACCGATAGGGATGCGTCGGTTTTTTCAAGGTTGCGAGATAATTCCTTAGCAACGACCGCAATCGTGGATAGCGGCGAAGCTAGCTCGTGCCCAGCGCCCGCAGCAAGGGTCGCAAGCGCCTCCAATCGCTGGGACCGTTCACGCTCTTTCTCAACCACCGCAAGTTCTACTTCTCGCTGTCGCAGCTCCATCGCCAACATCGAAACAAAGTAGGTTATAACGCAACAACAGGTTGAAAATGCAATGAAGAATGCATACTTCGACACGCTCCACTCCGCGAGGTGCGAAAGCGGCGATTGCTCGAACACCTGCAGCGAATGCGATTGGTTTAGCAGTAACAAACAGCCTAGTATCGACACGAACGCAATGCACCATGCCCACACTCGGGGCAGCAACATGCCAGCAATCGCGATGTTGGCGAAGTAGAAAAAAATAAACGGATTGGCTGCTCCTCCCGAGCAATAGAGCAACGCGGTCAACGTAAAAACGTCGATTCCAAGCAGGACGGTGATCGCGCGGCTACCGATCGTATCATCTTGATTGGGATACGCCGACTCGAAAGGCAATTTTGATAAGCCGATTGGCGTTCCCAATGAAACTCTCTTTAATCGCCTTGCCCACAACCAAAGAGCCACGTTACTCGCGGCCGTGACAGCAACGAGCAGCAACATGGCTGCAATCGGTAGCGGGATTTGCAGCACAAACCAAACATAGCCGATGACCAACAGTTGGCCCGCGACTGCAACCCACCTCAATTGAGTGAGCCAAATTGCAGTCGAAACATGCGGTTCAGAAAACACGTGCAATCGTTGGCTTGTCATTTCTCCCGATTTCTTGAATTCGGCTCATCAACGATCGCAGATAGCGACTTGAAATAGTGAAGGAAGCTTTCAACATGGTATCTACACTGAGCGTCCTCGCGGCGTGCATAGTGTTCGCGCCACAGCTCACGCTGTTGTTCGGACAATTCGCCCCATGTTACCAACGGTGTATCGGTAACCATTCCCGCGATTTCGATGCCGGTCAATGCAGATTCGTAAACTTGCAGTTGAGCCACTAAGCCACCTACCAGCCCCTGATCCTTGTTGCGAGCTCCGATACTGAGCAGAACGTCGGTACTTTGGCATAGAAAATCGTTTTGCAAGGAGTCTTGAAGTATGTCCACTTCGGAACGATGGCCATCGATGTAGATACATGTGTTTTTGGCTGAGTTCGTACCACCATAGACGAGTGCAACATGCATCCATTTCGCGACGGGGACTGGATCTTTGCAACGAATGCGAATCGCGTTCGATGGCTCGTTGTGAATCAATCCGAAACTGAAATGCCCCTTTTCGATCAGCAGTTCGTAACCAATGAAACCACCCGCTATTCGTGACTGAGTGCGATGGAGAACCACCGCTCGATCTAGCTGCTCAGGAACTTTGAGTTCCCAACAAATGGTAAATTCTTGAGTGCGAGAGAAAATTCCAGTTTGGGGGAACACCAGGGAATTTTCGCCATCGAGAAGGACGGCTTTGCGGTTTCCATCCGACACGAAGGTGATATTACCTCCTTCCATCATTCCAGGACGATCCGGTCGGGCAAGATTGGCCAACGTCGTCAGCGGTGTCGTCAATGGTGGTGTCGTCAATGGTGGTTTATCGAAAGGGAATTCGGCAACAAGCCACGCATCTTTGGGCTGCGGCCAGCCAGCCAAGGAGCTGTACCAATTCTCAACCGCTACGCTTTCCGATAGTTTTCGCAACTCATCTGCATAAGCTTGCCTAACGCTCGCCATCGCCTTTTCCAGCGTCTTGACCGCGTTTTTTTTTGCAGCCGTGTCGTTGCTTTCTTGTTGCGACAACGTTTCGCTCGATAGCCACACGAAAACGACCAACGAAAATAGCTGGATGTGGCAAGTGATGCCGAGGAACCAAGTGGCTTTTTCCGCTTCAACCATGGGTTGTATCATTCGCTTTTCGAGTTGGATCACATGCAGTATACATTAACATTACCCGTGTATCCAAATGACACTGCCCTGGGGTTTCCAAGATCTATCCGTAGGGATCGAACAGGAGTTGCCATCGGGCTCGCGACGCACGTCGCCTCAGCCGCAAGCCTCGACTCCGCTCGGAAGGAATTTAAATTCGCATGTTTTCACGGATCGTTTCCGCGACGGGGATCGTGTGGCGAACGTTTAGCTTGGTCGTTCTTCTGAGCATTGTGGCAACGATTCCGATACTTCAATTTGCGAGTTTCGGGTACATGCTCGAATCGGCGGCCCGGGTTTCCAAGGGTTTACCGGCTAGAAGATGTTTTCCCGGCGCACAAACGGCTGGCCGTTTGTTAATTGTGTTGGGGTGCATTTTTGGTTCGTGGCTACCTGTCTGGTATTTGGCAGACATGGCGTATTCGGCAGAAATCATCGACGGAGGAAGTCGTATTGCACGCGTTCTGAGGATTGCTGCCCGAGCGATTTCAGCCGTCTGGATTTTCTGGATCTTTTGGGCCGTTTTTCGCGGAGGAAAATTGCGTCATTTTATATGGCCAGCACCGATCCTCGCTTTGAAAACTCTCTTTCGTACCGCAGTTTGGAGAGAAGCTGAGGACCGACTTTGGTCGTTTGTCGCATCGCTTCATTTGCCCAAATTGTTATGGCTAGGCCTCATGGGATCGATCGTTGCATTGGTTTGGCTCGTTTTACCGAGTAGCTTTATCGTGATCGGACTTTCGGGAAAAGGTGGCGGGCTTGGGTTGGTTGGATTGATGGGTGCGATTGGAATGGGGTGGGTGCTTCTGCACCTCCCATTCCTGCAGATCCAATTGGCTCGTGAATGCAACTTCTTCGCGGGCTTTAATTTGAGGTCGGCGCGGCGATCGTTCCGTTTAGCCCCGTGGTCGTTTTGCTTGGCGACATGGGCCACGTTTTTACTGGCTGTACCACTCTACCTGTTGCGAATTGAGCCACCGCCAACCCAACTATGGTGGATACTCTCTTTATTCTTTGTGATGCTCATGTTTCCTGCCAAGCTCTGTTGTGGATGGGCGATTCGGCGAAGCTTGGCCCGAAAAAATGACGCTTCTAGGTCAGGAGACGTTTTCTGGCTTTGGCGATACGGTGCCTGGTTGCCACAGGTCTCGGTGGTGCTAGTTTATTTAGGCGTCCTATACCTAGCCAAGTTCGCTTTATGGGAAGGGGCGGCAAGCATTTATTTGCAGCATGCTTTTCTACCCCCGGTCCCATTCTTCATTCGGTGAGACTTGCATCGGTGAGACTTGCATCGGTGAGACTTGCACGGGGTGGCGTTTCGCTCTGCCCTGTGCAATCTAGTTACCAGGCTCTGCCTGGTAACTCAATGCAAGCAAGGCTCCGCCTCGCCAAAATGCATCCTTAGTTTGTGAACTCGGGAGGCAGGAGCCTCCACACCAATGCGTTCCCAGGCAGAGCCCAAGAACGAGTAGTTATGCGACGTTATTCCCAATCAGTGGCACTAGAGCTCGGCGTTATTTGTCATTCGCTTTGATGGGCGAATTCGGTTTCGAGGAGCTATCGCTTGGCTTGTCTCCCACTTCGCCCGCCTTTTCGGAATCGGACTCACGCTTGATAACTTTTGGCACGTCCTTGCCCTTGGCAATGAACGTCATCGATGAACTGTTCACACAGTGTCGAATGTTCTTGGTCGTGTATCGCTCACCCTCGAAAACGTGGCCCAGATGCCCACTGCAGTTCTTGCATATGATTTCGATGCGACCGCTACCGTCGGTTTCTAACTTGCGCTGAACAGCATTTTCGATTTCGTCATCGAAACTAGGCCAACCGCAATCGCTCATAAATTTGTGGGTTGAATTGTAGAGAGGAGCATTGCAGCGCTTGCAAATGTAAATCCCATCTGCCTTGTTCTTCGTATACCCACCATTTCCGGGACGATCGGTATCCTTGAATAAAAGGACTCGCTGCTCTTGCAACGTCAGCTTATTGTAGATTGGTTCATCGCTCATTTTTTTTGACTTCGATAGCGTGTTTGCTTTGGAGGACTTGGTACTCGTTGTTGCCGGCTCAGTCTTAGGCTCAGAATCTTTGGGCGGATCGAAGGCGAAACTGCAGGCGGTGATACCGGCGACGATTAAGACCGCCGATGCAACAAGGGGTAGTGAAAATTTCATTTTTGCCTCGAATGAATGGAAGGTGGGGAAAAGCGAATAGCGGTAGTTGCGAGCGTCCTGTCGGCATTCCTGGACGCCTGATCCGAAAATCGACCACCTTATTATAGCAACCTAAGAAGGTCGAAATAAGTCGGATTTTGCTGTTTGACTTGACCGCCTCCTGAGTTGCGGATAACTTTTTGTTGCTCAGCGACGGGAGATTTGATTGCCAAGCCCGTCGTTTTTAGCGGATGTGGCGGAATTGGCAGACGCGCTAGACTCAGGATCTAGTGGCTAAATACATACGGCCGTGGAGGTTCGATTCCTCTCATCCGCATTGGATTTTGATTTTTTTGGATTTGTTGACCGAAAGACTTGTCGCTGACGCAGTATGCCAAAAGACTTTCTAGCCGGAGTGCTTCCCGAGTACGATGTGGTGGTGATCGGGAGCGGATTGGCGGGCATGACTTCAGCCAACATCCTTGGGCGAGCCGGGCATCGCGTCCTGCTTTTGGAGCAGCATTATAAATTGGGCGGGTTGGCCACTTGGTTTAAACGACCCGGCAGTCACACTTTCGACATCTCGCTGCACGGTTTTCCGTACGGAATGCTCAAGAGTTGCCGACGCTATTGGAACGAAGAGATTGCTGCCAATATTCATCAGTTGAACAACATCCGGTTCGACAATCCGATGTTCTCGTTGACGACAACCTTCAATCGCGAAGATTTCACCAAGTTGTTGACCGGCCAGTTCGGTATCCAGCCGGAAGCGGTCAAACAATTCTTCGAAACGGCACGTGGAATGAATTTCTATGATGACCAATCGATGACCACGGGTGAGCTATTCGAAAAGTTCTTTCCTGGCCGCGAGGACGTCGTCCGGTTGTTGATGGAACCTATCACCTATGCCAACGGATCGACTCTCGAAGATCCCGCCATCACCTACGGCATTGTTTTTTCTAACTTCATGGCCAAAGGGGTCTTTATCTATGAAGGAGGAACGGATGACTTGGTGACGAAGATGCAAGCCGAGTTGACCAAGAATGGGGTCGACACTCGCATTCGTTGCGATGTCTCGAAGATTCTCGTCGGTGCGGGTGGTGTTCAAGGGGTTTTGGTGAATGGTCGCGAGATCAAGTGCAAGGCGGTCGTAAGCAATTCCAACTTGCGATCAACGATTCTCGACATGGTTGGTGTTGAGCATTTCGAACCACAGTTCGTTGCCGATTCAAAAGCGGTTCGGCTTAACAACAGCAGCACTCAAGTCTACATGGCATTGAAACCGGGAGTGACTATTCCTGAGTCCACAGGCGATTTGCTATTCTGCTCCACCGCACCACTCTTCCGAACCAATTTATTGCTCGATCGCAATATTACCTCGCGGACCTTTAGCTTCTACTATCCGAAAACGCGCCCCACAGGCAAAGAACGGTTCGCAATCGTCAGCAGCACCAATGCGAATTGGAGCGATTGGGCAAACCTCACCGAAGAGCAATATGCTGCGAGCAAGCAAGATTTGGTAGAGACCACTCTCGACGCGTTGGAAAAATACGTTCCGAATTGCCGGGAAAAAATCGAACATGCCGAAGCCGCAACGCCACGCACCTTTCAGCATTACACAAAACATCAACTTGGCGCGAGCTTCGGTACCAAATTCGAAGGACTTGCTGTTTCGCGAGGATTGCCACAACAAATCCAAGGCCTGTATCATGCCGGTTCCGTCGGTATCATCATGTCGGGTTGGCTGGGTGCGATCAACTATGGTGTGATCGTGTCGAACGAAGTGGACTCGATGCTTTGCAAGGACAGATCAATATTACCCGTCAACTAGCATTGCCCAAAACTCGCATTCGTGCTGAACCGAATTATACTGCGTTAAGTTTCCCCCGTCGCTGTTCTTTTCCAATTTGCGTTTTATGACCACACGTCGCAGAGCCAGAGAAGTTGTCTTGCAAGTCCTGTACGAAGAGGACGTGAATCCTCTACGGGATCTGGAGATCGCCAATCAATTTCTCGCCAAGCGAATGCTGCACAACAAGCCGCTCATTGCGTTTGCTCAGCAGTTGCTCGTCGGTGTGCGCAATCATCGCGACGAACTAGATGCGATATTGACACGGCATGCGGCCAACTGGTCGGTCAAACGAATGACAACCATCGATCGCAATATCTTGCGAATGTCTTCCTACGAGATGGTCTTTGGCGAAGTTCCTGGACGTGTATCGATCAACGAAGCGGTAGAGCTCGCGAAACGTTACGGGAACAAAAATTCTCACCAATTCGTGAACGGCATTCTTGATCGCGTGCTTCGCGAGAACGAAGCGAACAAGAAAGAAGTCGTTAGCGGTTGAGAACGCCGTTCCCCCGGTCCCGCTCCCCGAGTCGGCTTCGGGTTACCATTGCGTAGCACGAGCACCGTCCTTCGGACGGAGCACGAGCACGAAAAACAACGGATCTTGGTTTTCGATGCCCTGAAATGTGGGTAAAGATGAGGCGTTGCACCGGTTTATCCCAGGGGATCGTTACCTTCATGCTAGGGCGAAGGTCAATTACCACTGGCGTAAAGCCAGATGGCATGCAGTGAATGCCCCTGGGGTTACCCCGCGAGACGCCCATGCCACTTTCGAATACCCCGTCTCACAATCCACTAAAGCAACAAGCCAGTTAGCGAGGGACGAACAATTCCTCGCTTACGCTTCGGATTACCATTAAAGCAACACGCTCAGCAGAGGGCGAGGGGAGCTTCTCAATCCTTATCGGAAGGAGGACCGATTCGCCCCTTCATTTGGCTGTGCAACCGCCAGCGATGGCGCACACCGCGCAGCCGCCGCTGGTGCCGCAGCCTGACTTTTCTTTGGTCCCGCAACCTGGGCCACAACCGTGCTCAAGCAATGCTGCAAAACGGGAAGAAGCAACCTTTTTCTGATAGACATTCGAAAGCTCCTGAATGTGTCGTTCCGTCGCTTCCGATGAATCGCCAAGAAAATGAAAGTAGAGCGTGCGACCATCGATGAGAGGCTCAACCTCGATCAGAATTTCCGATGCTCCATGTTCTTGCAGATACTGTTGACAAGCAATACTCGCATCCGCACTGAGCGCTTTGAGCTGTCGCCAAAGAAGCTGATCTTCGTGGCGTGATCGACGGATGAATTTTCCTGGACTCGCTGCTGGTAAGTGGTCGGGCGGGATGGCTGCCAACACCACACCCATTTCGATACCTCGACTGGTTCGGCACACGATTTCATCGCCGCGAGTTAATGGAACTATTCCCGTTTGAATGGAAACAACATCTCCTTGACAACCGAATCGAACAAGATAAAGACCCGTATGTTCAACATGGATGTTGTGAGGCGATAGATCGGTAGTTGCGGTGTCACTCATTTGGAGATAGCTAGGCTCTGTTCGCGTACTATCTCGATGGACTGTTTCATGGCGGATTCATCGATTTCGTGAACGTTGATGTTGTGACCAACAGCCCGCAACATGGTGACGGTCAAGCGGCCACCTAAGTGCTGTCGAAATTCCTCCAACCCATCGAAGATAGTTTGAGTGTTGAGTTCGGCGTCAAAAATAGGAAGTCCCAGATCGGTCAAAACTCGCAATGTTCGTTGGACATCGGAACGGTCCAAACCATGTACTAGATGCGAGTATACCGTATCGAGTGCGACTCCGATGGAAACGGCCTCGCCATGCCGCAAACGGAAGTTAGTCAAATGCTCCAGTTTGTGTGCGGACCAATGCCCGAAGTCCAACGGACGGGCTTCTTGCATTTCGAACGGATCGCCACCATGTGTGATGTGATACAAATGCATCAAGACGCTAGAACGTATGGCTGGCATGACGGCGTTCCAGTCGCGGTTCGCAATGGCGGTCGCATGATCGCACAAGTACCGAAAGGCCGACGGACTCTTGAGCAACGAGACTTTGACCGCTTCCGAGAAGCCAGCCCGGAAATCCCGATCAGGAAGGTTCGCAATCAAGGATTGATCGTTGACAACGGCCCAAGGAACTGAAAAAGTGCCCTTCCAATTTTTCTTGCCAAAGGCGTTGATCGCGTTTTTGACCCCGACGCCCGAATCCGCTTGTCCAAGAGTCGTGGTTGGGAATCGAATGAGTCGAATCCCTCGGTGCGCGATGGCTGCGGCGTATCCAACGGCATCCAAGACGGCTCCGCCTCCAATCACTAGAACGTAACTGCGTCGATCAAGTCCATCGCGATCGATAGCGCGAAAAATGCTCTCGATCGAGTCATGGTCATTTTTAATCTGTTCACCACCATCGACCAAAGCGACGGGTGCCACCAAATCTATCTCGTGGTCCGATTCGGCAAGTCGACGCGACAAATCAGTCAGGACGGAAGGGTTGCTGTCAACCACGCTCCGATCGATCCAGACTTGAACGCGGGCTTTGGCCGAGTCTGTTTTGAGAAGCGGCAAGACTTGATCCCAATCGTCGGTAAAACAATTGCGGGTGCATCGCAAACGAAGCAACTGCGGTACTGAAAAGTTCACATCGAGTGAATCTTCGGCGACAGACCAAGGGATCGTGGCCATGGAAGGTAATCAGGGGAGGGAGTGTGCGGAGGTAAGTAACTCTCCAGAGTTTAACCCAAAAGTTCTTGCATTGCACTCTGTTGTGCCACGGCTTTTCGATTTCCCCTGTTGGTTTATTCCCCGGCGGTTGGCGATATAACGTTACGGCCATTGTTGCCTAGTATTGCCATTGCAATCCATAGTTGAGGCTATGAAGTGAAAAATTGCTTTCCGTCAATGTAAATCCAGGTCGTATCGGACCGGTGAGCGGATTGCTCAAGTTGACTGCCAATTGCGGATCCAATTGGTCCGCCACACGAGCCACCTTGGGCAACCCTAAATACGAGTAACCCACCGTTGCTTCCAATCGCCGCGTGAGGCGGTAACCGAGCGTGACGTTCACTTCGGGTGTGACTACGAACGTGTTCATCACGTAATTTCCTTCGTTGGTTCCGCGTGCAAGTAATCCATTGGCTGTCGCGTTCGTGCTCGGAGGATTGCCTGGAACCGTAATTGTCGATGCTCCATCGATGCTCACGGAACGCTCCATGTTACCCATCCCCAGTTTGAACATTCCGGATAGGCTCCATGCTCTTTCACGCATGATGCCGTTTAGCCCCAATGCCATCCCGTTGAATCGATTTGTCGTCGCAAAGTGATCGGACAGTTGTGAGACGGTTCCAGCTGGCGCCGGCGTGTTGGTGAGCGCGGTAGTCGTCGACGAGATCATTAGCTGATCAGCCAGTCTCGCGGTTTGATAGCCTGCCAAGAATTCCACGCGACCAGCACAGTCTTGAAGAATGAGTTTTCGATAGAGGATGTCGCCTCCGTAGAGTTCATTCGAGATCTTCGCATCCAACGAACCCGAAGTGCTATCAGGATAGTTGACGGCAATCGTTGACTGCGCGTTGTTGTTGGTGCTGAAGAACGGACGCATCACAACTGGTTCGGATGTCGGAGTGCTGCTGTAAGACTCCGAGTTGCTTCCTGCGTCAAAGAATCGAAGCATAATTCCGTTGGCCCTACAGGCATCAAAAAACAACCCATATTCGCCGCGTACTCCTTGTGAGGTTTTGCCAAGATATTCCCCGCCTCCAAAAAGATTGATCGTACTAGGGTTTCCTATCAACCCATCCGTTGCGGGATCATTTGCTGGCCGCCGTGTAGTCACCAACTGCGGTAAGTTTCTGCCTTCGGGCCAAAATGTCACCGCCTCGAATCGCAATTGAGATCGACGCAAGAGCTGACTGATTAGGCCGTGGGGTTGGATGAAACCATTTGAGTCGCAATCGCTTGCACACGTTTGGCGGATTGAGCGGGCTGAGCTCGCGCCTGATTCGAAACTCGGATCGGATTCGTACACGGCGTTATCCGGGTCAACCATCGCGGACGACTCGTCGCCCTCCATCTCAATGTGTTTTCTTGACAACGTCGACATGGGTGCATGCGAATGGGCAATTCCAGCTTGGCAACTTTTGCAGCCTGCGTGCTCAACGCGAGAGGATTGGCTCGTCCCGGTTACTTCGAGCGCTGACGCGTGAACAATATCTCCTTTTAATGCTTTCGCTACCTTTGCAGCGCGAGGCGAGGAAGAAGAGCCTTTTGCGTTTCCTCGAGGCGGGGAGGAGGTTTGCATCGGGGTCGGCTGCGTCGAATAGAATTCGCGATCGGATTCGCGACCGGTCCTTAATTGCGCGAGGGTGGGACTTGCAATCGCGAAGGAGGCTAACATTATGGTGCTCACACGAAGCCCTTGTTGCACCAAACTTCGCACTGTTTCTCGGCTGTAAATGCCATTTTTCGTTTTTATCATTTCGCTCCCCATACTCCAACGATTGACGACGGCGCAGGATTTAACGTGTGCGCAACCAGTTAGGGTTGTATTCGGATTTTCCGAATGTAGAAGTTGAGTAAACATGGTCGAATTTAACGGCGCCGGCATGCTGGCATTGCAAGCATTCAAACGAATTTGAGTCTACGGGATACGAAGTTTGCGCAATGCATTGGAGCAATGTCGATGGAACCGAGAACGGTCCGTCGATAACAATAGGCACCAGCTAGGTATGGAAAATGTAGCCGTGGAGTTCGGTTAACTGGCCGTTGGCAATCGACTGGATAAGGGATTCACAGAAAATGCGACGTACATTTGCACTGTTAACAGGCTGCGTTTTGGTTTTCGCATCAGTGAACGCGGTCGATGCGGGCTGGCCGGAATTCAAGCACCAGAGTCACATTGACTGTGCTCGGAACAACTGTTGGCCGCAACCGTTTCGAGGTGCAGACGCCAACAGCGTGGTGGCGCCGTTTGAGGTCATGCGGAACAACGGATGGCGGGACAACAACACGCTGGGAACCGCACTGTTTTCCCAACAACAAGGGCTGAGCGAAGCGGGCCAACTCAAGATCGAGTGGATATTAACACAAGCTCCCCAAAGCCACCGAGTGGTATACGTCAAAACAGGCCGATCGAGCGAAGAGACGGCGAGACGCATTGAAAGCGTTCAAATCGCTATTTCTCAAATGATTCCGTCGGGGCCGCTCCCGCCGATTATGGTTACGGAAACCGAACCATCCACATCATCGGGTTCGTATCAAACGATACTTCACCGAGCTATAGTGAAAACGATTCCTACTCCTCGCCTAGGCACGTTCACTGGGGTCAATGCTCCTGCGGCGCAGACTATTGCGCCGCAAACGCAGAACAACGGTAGCGGCGGGAAGTAGTGTTCACTTTGGCGAGCGGCATATCGCAGCATCCCAACCTGAAGCGTTAGCTCACGCTTCGGGTTACCATTGCGTGGCACCGGTTTACCACCGGGGATCATTACCTTCACGCTAGGGCGAAGGTCAATTACCACTGGCGTAAAGCCAGATGGCATGCATTGAATGCCCCTGGGGTTACCCCGCGAGACGCTCATGCCACTTTCGAATACCCCGTCTCACAATCCATTAAAGCAACAACCCGTTACGTATCGGGTTATCATTGGTAGTTTTCAGTCTGCCGCTCGCCTCACCTCGCAATGACAGCCTTGGCGCGATCGATAAGATCGCGGGACTGTTGTTCGGTCGGTGATTCGGCAATCAACCGAACGATAGGTTCGGTATTGCTACCTCGAAGCAAAAGCCAAGAGTTGGCCCAATCCAGTCGAATGCCGTCTTCGGTGCTGATCGATTCTGCATTAAGATGTTCGGACAATTTGGAAATCGACTCGTTTAGTTTCTCTTTGCTCAATTCCATCTTGTCTTTGATCATCGCAAGCCTTGGCAGTTGGCTCGTCAATTGACTGATCGTTTTCTGAGTTGCCGTCATCAAGTCGAGAACTTGCGCGATTCCGACGAAGCTATCTCGGATCAAAACCACGCGAGGATCGATCGGACCACCGCTACCTTCCCCGCCGTAGAGAGCATTGTTCGCAAGCATCGTATCCACCACATTGGCTTCTCCGACTTTGCTTCGGAAGTACGGAACACCATGTTTTTTGGCCAACCATTGCGTCATGCTGCTAGAAGCACAATTCGTCACCAACGGGCCGGCCTTAAGCATTAACGCCCGCATCATACAAAGTACTGCCGTGTACTCTTCGCCGATAAAGTGCCCATGTTCATCCACGATAGCGAGTCGATCTGCATCGGGGTCTTGGCAAAAGCCTACGTCGAATTTTTCTAGTGCCACGCGAGGCGAGACGGTAACCAAGTTTTCCGCCAGCGGTTCGGGGGGATGCGAAAAAAGACCATTTGGAGTTTCGCCCAATACTACGGTCTCGCATCCCAAGGCGGCGAGCAGACGTTTTCCGAGAATGGAACCAGCACCATGATTGCTGTCCAGCAACACGCGAAATCGGCGACGACGTATCGCCTCCACGTCCACGGTCCCCAATACGAGTTCGAGATGGCCAGCATGGGGGTCTTCGATCGTTTTACGCGTTCCTAGAAAGTCGACGGACCGCCAATCCGTTTGATGTTGGCGGTAGGCATGGAGGACGCGAGTCCCCGGTTCGACGGGCAAAACTCGGCCTTCTGGACCAAAGAGTTTCATGCCATTGTAGAGAGACGGATTGTGACTAGCCGATATTTGGATGGCTCCCGCCGCTCTCGTTTCGCGAACGAATGCTCCGACGGTTGGAGTGCTTGCCACCCCTAAATCGAGACAAATTCGACCGCTTCCTACAATAGCGGCGGCGATCGCATCGGCTAGCATTGGCCCGCTAACCCGTCCGTCCCTCGCGACTGCAATAGCTCCATTTGGTGCTTGTGTGCATAGAGAAGCTGCATAATTGCATGCCACAATGGGCGTCAACTCGCTGCCGATAATCCCCCGCAGGCCACTGATACTGATGATAGGTTCTGGCATTTGAAAGAAAAAAAGGGGTGCGCAGTCAGGAAATTGCGAAGAAATGGAACAAGCAGTTGCTTCGACACTTCCAAATGCCTTGCAATTACTTGACACTGCAATCTACCCAACTTAACATCGGAATGCTGGAGGATTTGTTGGGAATTCTCCATTTTCCCAACTATGCTAGGACCTGCGTTCATCGCGTAGTTTGTGTACCCATTTTGACGATTCCTTCGAACTCCTCGACCACTCTGACCCCAGGCTGACCCTCATGGATATTTTCGGCATGTTGATCTGGGCAGTAGTGCTTGTATCGCTCATCGTTTTTATCGTATTGCTTGTAAAATCGTTCCACTCTTGGGGCGTGGTGCATACGATCCTCCTTTCGATTCTTTTTATCGAGTCTTGGGTCTTTATTTTCTTCGCTGGTAGCGTAAGCCAGCAGCGAGTGGCTTTCACCAAAGCGCATGACCTGTTGATGGCCAAGGTCGATAAGCTGACCAAATCTGTCGCGCTTGAAATGTACGGCGATCGACTCGATCCAAGTATCAACTTGGAAAAGTTCGTTCCGCTTTCCAACGAAGTAAACCGAATCGCAGTGGAACGAGGACGTGTATGGCGTGGTGCCGTGGTGCAACCTCCCGTTGGCGGACTCATGACGCTTCAGCTACCGGCAAACGTGAGCAATCTCCCAGTTGCAGCACCCCCCGAGGCTGCCGCAGGCGGCGCCGCTCCCCTTGCGCTCCCTGTGGTGGAAAGCGGCCTGGTGGTGGATAGTGTCGTCTACGTATTCGGAGAAAGTAGGCAAACGGTCGGGCTTGTTCCCAACGTTTATCTTGGTGAATTTGTCGTCGCGACCAACAAGGATGGGCTCATTTCCCTTCGACCGACGGCTCAAGATGCGATAACCAGGGGCGACTTCGAAACGGCTGCTGTCTACGAAATCATCCCGATCGATTCGCACACCACATTTGCCGCCGAGGGGTCCAAAGTTGATGTAGATTCCATTTTTGGCCGAATGGACAAGGCCCAAATTTCCGAATTGCTTCGCATCGACGCAGCCTTGGCAGATGCCGAGCCTGGTACGTTGGACAACAAGACTTCGCGAAAAGCCCGTATCCTTCAATCTTACCTAAATGACGGCGGGCGAGCGCCTGACCAAACCCCAGCAGAAGCGTTGGCGTTCCAGGTCACATTCCTAAAGGATCACACAGAAGTTGTCGATTCCACCGAAAAACGCAACGCAATGGAAGGCGGATATTTTGATTTGAGCGGAAGGTCCGTCGATGCTCGCTTGAAGCTGGATTCGGAAAATGGCGTTTTGTTCAAAACCGGTGATACCTTCGTTTTCGATGAAGCGACGGCAAAAGACTTGGAAAAGCAAGGTATCGTTTCGCTTGGCGAACGAATTTTTGTCCGCACACTCAACGATTATGAGTTCGGATTCCGTGAAGCACGTCGACTCAAAATCCGGGCGCAGCAAGATCTGCTGTTGATCGAACGGGAGTTAAAAGAAGTGATTCGCACGAACGACGTTGCCCTGAAACAAGAACTGATTCGGGAGGAAGAAGGAACGAGGCTGAAGCTCGATAAATTGCAGTACTCCAAAGAATTGGAGGTCATTACCAGCGTCGGTGACTCCTTAGCTGAGCAAATCGAAGAAAAGAAAGCCGAGCTGAGTCAACTCTACCGTACCCTGCTGTCGCTTCATGATCAATTGCTAAAGCGCAATCAAGAATTGACAACCATCGGTACTGCCGTCCCGGTCTTGAATCCGTAGTCGATCCATCTGTCCATCGTACGCAATGGCGACCTTCTAGCCACTAAAAGGCACAAAGTCCACAAAGAGTTTGAAAGTTCGATTCAACAGCTCATCCTGATTTTTGTGGCTAGGAAAAATGGTAAGGTGTGTGAGCGTGATCGACTCAGTCTGTTCGCTTGCGCAAAATGAGCAAAATAGGTAAACTAGACCGGATAGCAACAGAGGGCAAAATGGTGCACTCTGGCGGTGTAATCGAAAAACAGTTGCCAGTCTCAATCGCCAATACCGATCTCAAGAGAAGCTGTTACCCAATCGATTCATCCAATTCACGCACGGAACGACCGGTTTCAATTCAAATGGCATCCGACTTTCGACTCAAGGAGCAGCTTCCACGCCTAACGGACGCGATCGTCAAAACCTATAACGCTCGGGACCGAATCAATCATTTGGGGCATTGCCCACTGCCAAAATACGAGGTAATCGTCAATATCCTGGAAGACTTCAAGGATCTTCTGTACCCTGGATTTCGTCGACGCGAAGGACTCCACTCCGGCAACGTCACCTACCACGTTGGTAATTTGGTCGACTCCTTGCACGATCGTCTAACCACTCAAATTGCTCGTGCTTTGCTTCACGCCGATAAGGTTGAAGGTAAATCCGCTGGCTTCAATCCTTGCGACCATGCGATCGACTATGAAGCCAAGGGCCAAACCATTGCGATTGCGTTGCTGGAATGCATTCCGCAACTTCGTGAGGTGTTGGCGAAAGATGTCGAGGCTGCCTACGACGGTGACCCCAGCGTTTCAAATCGAGACGAAATCATTTTTTGCTTCCCTGGTCTGGAGGCGGTTACGATTTATCGAATCGCTCACGAACTCGTCCATTTTGCAGTCCCTTTTATTCCCAGAATGATGACCGAATGGGCGCATAAACAGACAGGCATCGATATCCATCCTGGAGCAAGGATTGGCGAATCCTTTTTTATCGACCACGGGACGGGCGTTGTCATCGGCGAGACTTGCGAAATCGGCGAACACGTCAAGATCTATCAAGGCGTGACGCTGGGAGCTCTCAGCTTTGCGACCGATGTCGATGGTCAGTTGATCCGAGGTGCCAAACGTCATCCAACGATTGAGGATCGAGTGGTTATCTACGCCAACGCTACGATTCTCGGGGGTAAAACCATTGTTGGGCACGACAGCGTGATCGGATCCAGCGTATGGGTTACCAGTAGCGTCGCACCTCATACGACCGTCGTGCTTGAAAAACCAAAACTACGAATCCGCAATGGGCAGAACGATGAGCTTGTGCACGACTCGAATTATCAAATCTAGGTCGAGTGATGCATTTTAAAGAACACCCCATCGAAGATCAGATTGTAGTTACCGGCTACGGTGCAATCACGCCACTCGGACACGATGTCGAGCGATTGTACAACGCTTTGCTCAAGGGCGAGTCTGCTGTACGATTAGTCGAACCGGTCGACGGTGTCGACGAGAGGAAGTGGATGTCGGCGTGCATCGAGGGTTTCGACCCCAAGGAACACGTCCACCCTCGCAAGACGATTAAAGTCATGTGTCGCGAAATTCAAATGGCATTCGGTGCAGCCATGCAAGCATGCAGGATGGCCGGCATATCACCAGGTTCCATCGAACCAGATCGACTGGGTACCGTTTTCTCTGGCGAGATTATCCTGAGCGATTCTTCGGATGTCGCAGAAGTGGTACGGCGTTGCGCAGCGAACGGAGAAATGGATCACTCCCGATGGGCAGTCGAAGCCATGGAAAATATCCATCCATTGTGGATGCTCAAGTCGTTGCCGAACATGGCAGCCTGTCACGTTGGGATTACCCTCGATGCTCGCGGACCAAACAACACCATCACGACCGAAGCGACCAGCGGCCTGGGCGCGATCCTGGAAGCCGTGAATGTTATCCGGCGAGGCAAGGCGGACGTGATCGTCGTCGGCTCGTCGGCCTCGCGGACCTGCTTTACCCGCCTGCTGCAACGCTATGAAGAAGACTACTCGCGTGCAACCTCGATTCCTCAGATCGCTTGTAAGCCTTTTGATTCTGAGCGAGATGGAAGCGTACCTGGCGAGTCGGCTTCGTCAATCATTCTCGAAAGACGCTCGCACGCAGAGGCTCGCGGGGTACCGATCCTTGGCAGCATCGTCGGATGGGCAAACATGTTTGGTCCATCCAATGAGAGATGGGGCGGAACGCAGGCCTCAACCGAAAACACGCTGAAGACTCTCATTCAACGAAGCGGTCTTTCCCCTCAAGAGATTGACCATATCAACGCGGCCGCAAACGGCACCATCCGCCTGGATGCTGCTCAAGCACGCGGGATCGCAAGTACTCTCAAGCATGTTCCAGTCGTTTCGTATAAAGGCGGGCTCGGCGATTCCATCAGCGGATCGGGCGTCATCGAGCTGATCGCTTCGATCGAGGGCATGCGGAGGGGAGCGATTGCACCCACCGCCAACCATACCAAAACCGGAATGGACTGTCCGATTAACGTCGTTTCCAAGTCCAGTAAGCCAAGAACTGGTTCTAGCCTCGTCAAACTCTCGAACACACCGCAGGGTCACTGCATCGGAATCGCCATGACTTTCGAGAATTCGTAGTTCATGGCCCAGTCCAATATCATCGATCGAAAAACTTCTTGATCGAATAGACTGTTGCTGCTCGGCCAGCCCTGGCGATCGATGTGGTGAGTGGAATCTCCTTTGGGCAAACCGCAACGCAATTTTGAGCGTTGCCGCAATTTTGCAATCCACCCGCAGCCGTAAGTTCTTCCATGCGATCGTTAGCCAAGTTCTTGCCCACTGGATGCGAGTTAAAGAGCATTGCTTGTGAGATTGCAGCCGCTCCCACGAACTCTGTATCGAACGCAGCGTTCTTTCGAGCCGTGTAATCGGCATCCGATTCACCAGGCTCACGTTGAATTTCAATCTTGTTGAACTGAGGGCAAGCTTCCAAGCAACAGCCGCAACTCATGCATTGGCTCAAGGGATAATTTTGCTCTTGTTCTTCTCGTGAAATCCTTGGTCCAGCACCCATGTCGTAGTACCCATCGACGGGAACCCAGGCTTTGACTCTCTGTAGCGAGCGAAACAATCGCGATCGATCGACCGATAAATCCCTAAGTACGGGAAACTTGGACATCGGCCGCAGCTCAATTTCGTTGGCATCTGCTTCCAACAAACGATCGACCAACGCGCTGCAGCTTTGGCGAACGCGGCCATTGATTACCATCGTGCATGAACCGCAAACCTCTTCCAAGCATCCGCAATCCCAAGCGACCGGTGGAACACTCTTGCCGTCGCTAGTCGTCGCCTGCGCAGCGACCTTTTGAAGCACACTGATGACATTCATGTCAGGTTCATAGTCGACTTGATGTCGTTCCCAATATGCTGGAAGACCGGGCCCATCTTGTCTGAGAATACGAACGTTCACCTTGGAGGGGCGACGCTGGCTGGCTACTTCGATTCCTGGAGCGATCATAGGAGTATGCAAATGTTAAATGGGTTTGAATTCGATTGGGTTAAACATTAAGGGCCATGAATGGACCAAATAAGGCTAGGTTGCTGATCCGACGAGTTGCTTCTTAACTGGCTCGGGTTGTTTTTCCCGATTCGCAATTCGTTCCTTCCAAACCTGTTCGATCACTTCCGCGCCCACAAGACCGTACATTCGAGGCCGTGGGGGCAGCAAACGCGTATCGACATCTTCAAAGCTCATCTCTGGTTCGTTTCCGTTCCAAGTGCAAATGGTCGACTTAAGAAACTTCCTGTTGTTCAATTCGAAGGCATCGCACCAACCCTCGGCCTCTTTTCGTTTCGCAGCAGGATCGGTCGCACTCAAACTCGGCATCGTGAAGGCGGGCTTGTAATGAGCTCCGCGGCTTTCGTCGCGATGCAATGCACCCTTCAGAATGCACTTGGCAGACGGGAGCATATCTTGGACCGCTTTGGTAAAGATAACGTTCTGGTTTGTCCAATTGCCGGTATCCGACAAAGCGCATTTGGCGGCCCGTTCGCTTAATTGGCAAACCTTGTCATAGGCTTCGGTCAATTGCTTGTTATCTCGAACAACGGTTGCCGATCGGGTCATGATGTCGCCTAGTTCTTGGTGGATCAAATAGGGGTTTTCATCTCCCGATGTGTTGGAGAGTAACTTTTTGTGTCGTGCTTCTTGAGTTGCAATAGCTTTTTCGTAAATGCTCTTTGGCAAATCCGCGACCGCTTTGTTTCCCTTCATCCAGTTCACGATTCCTGGCGCAGAAAAGAGACCGCTGAAAATGCAGCTCAAAAGCGAATTGGCTCCCAATCGGTTGGCACCGTGGTATTGATAATCGCATTCGCCGATCGCATATAGGCCAGGAATGTTGGTCGATTGATTTCGAGGAGATCCAGGCACAAGGCCTCCCTCTGCGTTGGCTTCATAATCGACCCATAGACCGCCCATGCTGTAATGAACGGCCGGGAAGATTTTCATCGGTTCATCCCGAGGATCCACCCCTTGAAATTTTTCATAAATCTCAAGGATGCCGCCAAGCTTGCGATCCAATTCCGCTCTGGGAATGTGGGTCAAGTCGAGGTAGACGCACATGCGTGTCGGATCGATCGACAAGCCTTCGTTGACACAAATATTGAATATCTCGCGGGTCGCAATGTCCCGGGGAACCAAATTACCGTACTTGGGGAAGCGCTCTTCGAGGAAGTAGTATCGTTCGGTTTCGGGAATTGCCTTGGGAGAGCGCGAATCGTTCGGCTTTCGAGGAACCCAAACCCGGCCACCTTCACCGCGGGCGGACTCGCTCATCAACCGAAGCTTATCAGCACCTGGAATTGCAGTTGGGTGGACTTGGATAAACTCAGGATTTCCGATTTTCGCACCCGCTTGGAAACATCGGCTGGCCGCGCTGCCGGTACAGAAAACCGACATCGTGGATCTACCGTACAGAAGTCCGTTTCCGCCAGTTGCGACGACGACAGCATCCGCAGGAAAGGCTCTCATTTGCATGGTGACCATATCTTGAGCGGCCGCGCCAACGCAGCGACCGTTGTCATCCAAAATCGGCCCTAAGAAATCCCAAAATTCATATTTATTAACGAGGCCTTCGCTTTCGCGTCGACGTACTTGTTCATCGAGCGAATAAAGCAGTTGCTGCCCCGTTGTGGCACCCGCAAAGGCTGTTCGTCTGTACAAGGTACCGCCGAATCGACGACGATCGATGAAGCCTTCGGGCGTTCGATTGAACGTAACTCCCAGACGATCCATCAAGTCGATGACTTTCGGAGCCCAGTACGCCATCTCCTTAACGGGCGGCTGATTCTGCAGGAAGTCTCCGCCGTAAATGGTATCGTCGAAGTGCTTCCATTCGGAGTCCCCTTCTTGCCGCGTGAGATCGCTAACGCTGTTAATGCCCCCTTGAGCACACACGCTGTGAGAGCGCTTCACTGGCGTAAGGCTCAGCAGATCCACTTGCACGCCAAGCTCTGCCAACTTCATCGTAGCAGCTAGTCCGCCCAAACCACCACCAACGACTAAAACTCGATTACTGCCCATCTGTATCTACCATTCGCAATTTGCGGTTCGAATTTGCTTTACAAAAAAACACTTGATTGAGTGTTAACAGCTATGCAACTGTTAAACCGATTGAATCCATGAACGCATAACGATGTGCCGAATGCAATCGGCAGAATTGCCTCGACTACTCGAGCGGCACTGGCTTTACCTCGTCAGCGTGATGTTGGCCAGATCGTTTGTGATCATCCGGTGTGATTGTGTGCTCTTTCAAGCGTGCGTCGTACATTTCATTTTCGATGACCTCAGCATCTTTTGCATTCGTGGCTTTGACCGCCACCAATGAGCTAAGCCCTGCAGCTCCGATGAAAACGCCAAAAAGGGCACAAGCGATACTAGCTCTGGCCTGCGACTTTGGTGTGAGCCAAACCCCCCAAGTGATCCCTGCGGTCCAGATCCCGTTCGCGAAGTGAAACGTGCATGCCAAGACGCCTATCACGTAGAAAATCGGCCAAACAAATCCGGCCATGGCGTTGGCCAGTGAGCTCGCGGCGTTATAAGGACGAAAGTTTGCCATTCCGAGCGGTTCGGCAACACTCTTTAGCCACCATTCATTTTGAAACCAACCGTGCAAATGAAATACGTGCGTAAAAATGAAAACGATAGCAATGTAGGCGGTGATTCGTTGCCAACTGTAGCGGCGATTGCCCGAGAGGGGGTAGTTTTGCAGGTTGGATTTTCCCGTTCGTGAAATCCAAACCCCGGCAACGGCGTGAAAAATGATGGGAAGAAAGATGAAAGACCATTCAATGACCGGCAACAGAGGCAAGCTGTGAATGGTAAAAACGTTGTTTTGAAAGACAGACGCCCCACCGATCAAGCTGGCATTTGTCAGCAAATGAACGCACATATACGCTCCGACCGGCACCAACCCGCTCAGGGAGTGTAGCCGACGAATCAAAAAGTCATGACGCTTTAAGAACGAAATAGCAGGAGAAGTGGCAACTGACGAACTCATACAAAAAATTTCTTGGACGCTAGGCGAGGTATAAGCGGTAGTAATACAAGCATTTGCTTTGCCGCGACGAAGGAACAATCCCCCGCCCTACAAGTACTGTAGAGGATATCCCAGTTTTAACTCGGAACCAAGGGCTATGCAATTTAGTCCCCGTTCGCGCAAATCCTAAAAACCCTCAAATTCAGATCCAATTCTAGTTTGCGACGACCATAGTTTGTATCAATCACAGCAAAATTTTCTATTTCGTTGACAGGCCAGATTTGGGCGAACTATACTCGAACACTGTTGGATTGCCGTCTCCAGTCCTCACTCGTTCGACGAAGCCACTATTCCGGCCAGTTGAGCTTGCTTGTTCAACCGTCCAATCGCTCTATTCCCAGCGGATGCCACATGACACTCCTCGGCAAAGTTTTCACGTTGTTGATCCTCCTCTTGAGCGTGGCCTTCTTCATCATTTCATTGCTTGCGAACTCAACGCACATTGACCACAAGAAGAGGGTATCGCAGTATCAAACTCAGGCAAAACAGCTTGAGACCACGGTGGACGAACTCAAGAAACTCGTAGAGCAACTGCAAACGTCGCGAGCCCAAGAACAAGCTTCCCGTCGCACCGCGTTGGCTGCACTTCAGACCCAGCTCGAAAGTTCCAAAGAGCAATTAGCTCAAGCGAACTTGGAATTGAATAGCAAAGCGGCCACGCTGACGGAAAACACACAAAAAATGGGTGAAACGCTCGATCGTGTGAAGCTCCTGACAAGCCAAAACGACGCTTTGAAAACCGAAATCGACAAGATCATTTCGGATCGTGCGGACAAGACTCGTCGCGTCATCAACCTGACCGACAAACTCAATGGAATGGAAAGCCAAGCTGTTGATCTCAAGGCCCAGGTGTCACAGTTGCAAGTGGATTTGACCACTTACCAAGCCAAAGCGGAAACCGCATCTGCGGCACTTTTGGCGGCTGGCATTCGAGATCCTGACGATGTTCCACCGTCCGACTTGAAGGGTGAAGTACTTTCGGTTGGCACCAACCAATCCGTGGTTGTCTCCGTCGGGAAAGATGACGGACTCCGCGAAGGGCACTACTTGGAAATCTATCGCTCCGGTCAATATCTTGGTCGCATTCAGATCCGAAAGGTAGAGGACGACAAAGCCATTGGACAGATATTGGCCTCGTTCCGAAAGGGTTACATTCAAGCAGGCGACAAGGTCGCTTCCAAAGTGAACTAGAGTTGCCAGCGAACCGAATCTCAATCAACCTTTTCTAACAACCGATCAATCCAATGTCAGCCAAACATCCTATTTCCATCTACACGATGATGATGATCCTCGCGACCATCTTTATGTTCTTGGCTTGCGTGTTCATGGGCATAGAATGGGCTCGTTACGACGGCTCGCCAGCGCCACGCGTTCATTTGGAAGACGCTAGCGGCATTTCGAATTGGGCGTAGTAGGACAGCTTTAGTGGGATAGGCTTCCAGGCTGTCAAGTTGGAAATGACAGGCTAACGATCTGTTACTGTCCGAAACTCTCGACGAGTTTCGCTTCGCACGTACTGCGATGTCTAAATGCAGAAGACAAAAAGCCTAACAAGGCTTGGTTCTGCGACTCCGCCAATATCGAACACAGTTCGAACATCAAAGCCCGCAAGTTGTCTGTCCATTTTGGCATGGTCGACGCAAACTATTCCGCATATTCTAGAGGGTGGGTTGGCTCAGCAGTTTGGTGTTGTCATCCTCTGTCAAGTCTTTAACACGTATTCCCCATTTTTGGGATGCCCTATGTCGCGAACGATTGCAATTGGAGATATCCACGGGTGCTTGGCTGCGTTGAACACCTTGATTGACGCAATTCAGCCTCAACATGACGACACGCTTGTTACGGTTGGTGATTATGTGGATCGTGGGCCAGATTCCAAAGGCGTGTTGGACCGAATGCTTGAGCTTGAGAAAATGTGCAATCTCGTCCCGCTGCTGGGAAACCACGAAGAAATGATGCTTGCCGTCATCGAACGCCGCATGGAGCCGTTTGGTTGGCTCAATCATGGTGGTGTGCAGACCATGGAGTCCTATGGCTTCACAGGCGATCTGGATTGTGTTCCAAAATCGCATCGAGAGTTCATGAGCCGAATGCCCAATTTCTTTGAGAACGAGACGCATTTTGTCGTGCATGCAAACTACGACCCCATGCTGCCACTTACGGAGCAGCCCGACGACTTACTTCGCTGGGTCAAAATTACCGAAGTGCTTCCGGGGCCGCACGTGTCGGGAAAAAAAGCGATCGTCGGACACACTCACGATCGTAAAGGGGAAATCTTCGAAGTTGCGCATTTGATCTGCATTGACACCTTTTGTTACGGCGGAAGGTGGCTGACCGCCCTCGAGCTGACCTCCGGCCAAAAATGGCAGTCGAACCCAGATGGTGTCTTGCGAGAGTAGGATAGGGTTCAGTACCTTTTTCGATCCATGACAGCATTTGTCGTTTAGAAAGATTTCTTCGTGGCCAAGAAGAACCAGACCAAGCAGGACATCATTGAGAAAGAACTTTCCGACATCAACGAATCTGCCGGGAGTTTGATGGAGTCTGCCTTCTGCGCGTCCGCGTATAAACTTTATGGCGAACTGCGATCGAAATCACGTTCCGAGGGGAATCTTGGCTACTATGTCTTCGGCACATTTTTCCAAATGAATTTGGCACAGCGCATGCTCCAATTTGAAACGGTACGAGAAAGAGCCGTGGAGTTGATCGCTCTGTTCGAAGACGAAGAGCAAGCCAGACGGATCGAGCCTTCGCTCAATCTAGAACAATACGAGAGCATTATCTATTCGATGGGTGCATGTGCTTATGAAGTCCTGGCGGAAGCGACCGGTGACCTTGATGGTTACAACTCAGAAGGGATGCAGGAATGCCTGACGGGTGGCATCGAAGTCTGCCATCGCGTGGGCAAACTCTCGTGTGTGCAATGTTTTCGCGAGTATGCATGCGACATTCATACTGCGGCGGACGATTATGAACTCGCTCGATACCATTGCAACCAAGTGTTGCAACAGAACACAGATTTTCCTGAGAGGGGTGATAGACGGTGGCTTGCCATGCTGCGGCTTGCGTCGATGGATGTCCTCGAAGGTCAGCACGAATCCGGTCGCTCCAAATTGGAACAAGCAACCGAATTAGCTTGCTTGCCCACAGTCAATGATTCGACGGGCGCCCAGGTGGCGGTCATGTTCGAACGCTACACGCTCGACATTATAGAAAAGCGTCCGATGGACGAACGGACCGAACGAATCATCAAGGGACTTCCGCCACGCGGTGAATGCCCAGAGTACGATCTTGATACGGATAGTTTGACCGCGATCGGATTTGCCATGAATGGCCAATGGGACGAGGCGGAAAAGCTGCTTGTACCATGGAACAAATCTCTGAAGCAAAACAAGGCTGTGACAAAATGGCTTGAAACGGGTATCCGACTCGTCTCGCTCTTTCGTCTTCGTGGCGATATGGCCAAAGCAAAACGGCTAAGCGTTCAGTTTGAAGAGGCTGCTACCAAAGCCAACGATTGGCAATCCATCCGTCGTCTCAACCAGGCCCTTGACGAGACGCTCAATGTGACGCCGCTCGGAACCGTTGTTAAAAACACGCGGGCCGCCAGTTCGTTGCCCCAACCGGAACCGGCGAAAGTAGCGAGTGAAATGGAAAAACCAGCTGAGACGACGAGCAAAACCAGTGAGTCGAGCCAGGTCGAATTGCCCACGCCTCTTGCGCTATGGATGGACTCTGTTACGACGAGAATGCAGGCTGCAAGTGTCGCTTCCGAGCAAAGAGGCGAAACCAGGTTCGATGTCAGTCCATTCCGCGACGAAATGCTGCAGCATGACGCAAAAGAGTTCATTTATCCCGAGGATATTGGTCGGGCACTTTACTTGATGAATTTCCTCGTCACGCCCGACTGTGATCGCGGCGAGATTTGGAAGTGGGCCAATCGACTCGTGTCCGCACATCAAGACGTAGCATACTTGATTTCGTTGCTTGGTCGGCTCGGGATGACGATCAGTATGCTGGATCGATTAACGGCCGAGATCGAGCGCGGCGCAAACGAAAATCGTAGCCAAAATCTGAGCCGCCGCGATGATAACAACGGCAACGATGAAGACGACGTGGAGGATGATCTTGATGATGAGGATGAATTGGAGGACGCATTCGATGAGGATACGCTGCCGGTCTCATCGATTAGCAATGAACGATTGGAACAGTTAATTCGCAAGTCGTTGCAGATCGATTCCAAGGGAGTGAACAACAACTTCCGCGCAGCCGAGGTTTTCGAGTATATCGGCAACGCAGGCGAGGCAGAGCGTTGCTATGCCAGAGCATTCAAATTGGATCGAACTCGAGACGATGCAGCCCTTGCACTCGCTCGCATCTACTCTGAGACGGATCGACTTCAGGATGCCCTATACGTTTTGGATCTTTGCATTCGAGAAGGTGGCGACTCAGGGGAACTTTTGTTCGAAGCAGCCTTGAAAGCTCACGCGTTGACCCAACACGAATTGCAAGTGAGCTTCTTGCAAAAACTACATGAACGTCACGAACCCGCTCCGTGGACTTACTATTACATGAGTTCTGGCCTGCTGGAATTGAAGAGACCACAAGAAGCGTTGGAAGCGATCAAAAAAGAAGTTGAATTGTATCAATCGACGGGCTTGCACATCGATTCGGTTCTTGCTGCTGCATATGCTCAGCTAGGACTATCCAAGCAGGCGACCACGGAAATACAAAATGCGCTCTCGCATCCGCTTTCCAAGATCGATGACTTGACGATTAGCGGTGTCTCAGGAGCTTTTGAGCGGCTCATTTCCTCAGCCAAAATGTGCCCAGACGAAAAATCGCTCCAAACACAAATCGAAGACAAAATGCTCAAAGCTGGAATTGCAACCGAGAGCTATTTCGAACAAATTCGATCGCACGAAAAACCCTGCGACCTGTATCTCTATCAATGCTATGTCTTGCAACCGCTCGACTCGAATTGGGAAGATTTCGAAGGCTGCCTGATGGACCAAACGGAATGGGAGTCCTACGTCGGTCAGTGGGGTGTGCTCGCTCGCAACGCAGACGAGGCGGCTGATTTTGCGTTGAAATGGCAAGCCAAATGTTACCCACTCGAACCCTCGATCATGGAGATCGAAGGGAACGAAGAACCGTTGCACGACCGGCCTGGAGTCGCCTTTCAAGGTCCACGATTCCCAGACATCGAAGACATATTCGACGATGAGGATGAGGACGAGGACGAAGAATAGAGCGTTTCGAATCGACCTTGAGGTAACATCGCTCGAACGAGACCCAAAAAACCTTTTCACGCACCCGGCCCAAGATATTGAGAAAATAAACACACAGATCGGCTCTCTCATGCTGGCTAATCGTTTTCCTATCACAGTTCAGAGCAGTGCACTGCGCAAAACGACATTATTCGCGCGTTTTTAACGATCATCACCTAGTGGATTCCATGGATTCTGGAACAATTCGCCTCGTGATTTGCTATCCAACCAGAGGAGATCCTTATGAACCTTAGAATTGTCGGTCTTTCTTTCCAAATCAGCCTCGCCTTCATCGCATTGGTTCTGGTTTTAAACCTGACCCACTCGCACGCTCAAGGGACGGTTGATCCAAAACTCCCAACCTACAAAGCGGTTCCAGGACTTTCCGGTCAGATCAAATCGGTAGGGTCGGATTCCATGAATAGCCTCATGCTCCTCTGGACTGAAAAATTCAAGGAATATTACAAGGGGGTTCGAACCGAAGTCGAAGGCCAGGGTTCGTCCAAAGCGATGCCAGCTCTCATCGAAGGTGCAGCCAGCTTTGGTCCAATGAGTCGCGACGCAAAACCTAACGAAATTGGTGACTTTGAAAAGAAGTACGGTTACAAACCCGTGCTATTGCCGACGTCCGTTGATTTGTTGGCCGTCTATGTGCACCGCGATAATCCTCTCGAAAGCATCAGCCTTGACCAACTGGATTCCGTCTTCTCTAGCACTCGCAAACTGGGTGGCGAAGCGATTGAGCGATGGGGACAGTTGGACTTGACTGGGGATTATGCCAAGGAGCCGATTGCCTTATTTGGTCGAAATGCGGCCTCCGGAACGTACGGCTTCTTCAAGGAAAAGGCACTAGGAAACGGCGATTTCCGTGACCAAGTCAACGAGCAACCAGGTAGTACCGCAGTCATTCAATCCGTTGGTGAAAACCGATTCGCGATGGGTTACAGCGGAATCGGATACAAGACATCCTCCGTCAAACCGCTCAAACTGGCTCCCAGAAAGGGAGAGCCAGCTATCGAGCCAACTGAGGAAAACGCTTACAATGGGAAATATCCATTGGGTCGGTACTTGTTTTTGACCGTCAATTACAAGCCCACCAGCAAACTCGAGCCTCTTCGCAAGGAGTTCATCAAGTTTGTATTCAGCAAGGAAGGACAACAGTTAGCAGCCAAAGACGGATACTTCCCTGTCGACGCAAAGACGGCGTCGAAGGCATTGAAAATGGTCGGTATCGATCCTTGATTGTGCGGCTCATGGGCGAGCGGCAGACAGGAACTTACCGGGCCCCGGGGGCACGCCCAAAGAGAAAGCGATGAGCGTGAATTCGAGGTTCAATGCAATTGACACATCACACACCCATCGTTCCTCAGAGCGTGCCACCCTTTCGCGCTACGAAACTAACTTGTGAAAAATCCTGAAAGCCAAATCACTCGCTACCGACGCGATCGCAATTCGTCGTGGTGGGTTCGCGTATCAGATCGAATTGCCAAGCAAGTGATCACGGTCGGCGGAATCGGTACCATTCTTGTCGTTATGTTGGTTGTGTTCGTGTTGCTCGGGAATGTCGTCCCGATGTTCCGAGCCAACTCATTGGCAACGCTTGGGACGATTTCCGTCGCTTCCCAATTTTCCGTTGCTTCCCAAGTTCATGCGCCGGAGGCTAGCGATGGCTCGGTGCCTGTTGCTTGTGGCGTGGACGAGTACGCTGAGTTGCTTTGGGTGCTGCATAGTACATGCTCGATTACCGTTCATTCGATTGAAACGGGCAAGCTCTTGAGCACGCACTCCCCAAAGGATGCCCCAAAAGATGCCCCAAAAGATGAGGGTTCAGGTAGATCCCTACCTTCGATCGTTTGTTGCTCGGTTGCCGACAACGATGCGAGCATGTTGGCGGGTTGCTCCGACGGTTCGGTTCGGCCCATCACCCTTTCGATTGTGGTTGAGTTCGTAAGGGCGACGGAGCTTAATGATTCCATTTCGGAAGCGTTGAAATCCGGTGTCGCATTGGACGATGGGACCGTCTACCGTTCGATGCCGAGTGGATTGGTACGCAAGCAAACGGTCAGTGATATCATTTTCCACAAGCCCATCGACATTTCCACGAGGCCAATCACGAGTGTTGACTGGCGAACACCACAATCGGCATCCAGCTTTGACGAGTCTCAAACCTGGACATGGGGCGCTTCGGATGGTGAATCGATCGTGCTCGGAACGGTCGACAACCAAGTCAACAGCTTCACCGGCAGCATCACCCAGCAATCGAAGAACTGGAAGGCATCCTACCCAACGGGGGTAAGCGAATCGAAGCTGATCGCGTTGATGGTTGGATCGCGTTCGGAACATATCGAATCGCTTGACTCAGCGGGGAAAATCATCGTATGGACTCCGACCTCAGATGGCAAATTGGTTAGTGGCATCTCGCATACTTCTTTGGCGGGTACGGAGAGCAAAGCCTTGATAGGTACTGCACTGTTGGGGCGATCGACCTTCATGATTGGCAGCAAATCTGGACACATCGAAGGCGTCGCGTTGACTTCAACAGATGCTGGGCAAGAACTTCTTTCGATTCATCGTTTTGCTGGCGAAGGTCGAGCGGTTCAAGGGTTAGCCGCTTCACCGGAAGGACGTCTTGTCGCCGCCGCCTTTGAATCGGGCAAGGGAGCCGTGTACTACGTGCCGACAAACCGGAAACTGCTTGAATGGACATTGGATGCGAACCATGATTCTGTCGCTGACGGGCATGTATTCTTTTCTGCCAATGCAGCCTGTGTCGGTTCTCTGAACGACAAGCAAGTGAAATTGTGGCGATTGCAAATCCCTTTCCCGGAAGCTTCCATCGGATCCTTCTTTGGTCGCATTTGGTATGAGGGTTACCCAGCTCCTCAGCATGTTTGGCAGAGCAGTACCGGCAATGTGCAAGGAGAGTATAAGTTTGGATTCATGCCGCTGATCTTTGGCACACTTAAAGCAACGTTTTACTCCATGTTAATCGGGGCGCCTATCGCGTTGATGGCTGCCATTTTCGGTAGTGAATTCATGAATAGTCGATGGCGTGCAAGGGTCAAGCCAATCATTGAGCTCATGGCCAGCGTTCCGAGCGTTGTACTGGGATTCATCGGAGCTTTGGTGCTTGCCCCGATCCTTCGCGACAACCTGATGATGGTGCTTTTGTCGGTTGCGACCGTGCTGTTTTTATTTGTGTTCACAGCCCATTTGTGGTTGGTGATCCCGAGCCCGACTGCGATTCGACTGCGCTATTTTCGACTACCGATCTTGTTTGCACTCATCCCATTGGGTGTTGCCATCGCTAACAGATCGTCTGGAACGGTCGAAGCGGCAATCTTCGGTGGTGATGTCGTTCAATGGCTTTCGAATCGAAATGGATCGGGTTGGGCAGGTTGGTTTTGTCTGGCTTTGATGCCTGTGTCGATTTTGGTGGCTTGGGTTGTTAGTGGGCCATTGGGACCTTATGTTCAAGCATATGCGAGGACGATGAGCTCATTTCGTTTTTCGCTCGTGAATCTAGGAATATTCGGACTCTCAACCTTGGCGGTGCTTTTGATTGCGGCGCTGTCCGCTTGGGCGGTGGCTGCGATGGGCTGGGATCCTCGTGGTTCGGTGTTGGGACCGTATCAAGAACGAAACGCGCTGTTGGTCGGAGCCATTCTTGGCTTCGCGATCATTCCCTTGATTTATACGATTTCCGAAGACGCGTTGCAGTCGGTACCTCAGCATTTGCGAAGCGCTTCGTTGGCATGTGGGGCTTCGACCTGGCAAACGACAATACGCGTAGTGGTTCCAACGGCCATGAGCGGTTTGTTCAGCGCGTTGATGATCGGATTTGGACGGGCTGTAGGTGAAACGATGGTCGTGCTGATGGCAGCCGGCAACACGCCTGTGATGGATATCAATCCAATGAATGGCTATCGAACGCTATCTGCGACGCTTGCCACGGAATTGCCAGAAGCAGCCCGAGGTTCGACCCACTTCCATGCGCTATTCTTGGCCGCTTTCTTGCTGTTCTGCTTCACCATGGTGGCCAACACATTCGCGGAAATCGTTCGAATGCGATTTCGAAAGCGAGCCTTTCAGCTATGAAATCAAATTCCCGTGCGACCGCGACAGGGACGACGGTTATGTCTCAAGGGGAGCCCATGGTTTGGCTCACCGGCGGGATGTTCGCAATCGCATGCACCATGATTGCGACACTCTTGGCTTTTATTCTTTACCAAGGATTATCAACGCACTGGCAACGCCCATTCGCAATCTACACGCTTAACAGCGGTGGCATGCTTGCTGGTGAATTGCAAAATGAACAACCTTACACGGTCAGCCAACAATCGCTGTCCGAGCTTGATGACGTCAGTCGCAAAAAGGCTGAGGACTTGTTGGCTGGCCGAGAGCAAACAGTGTCGACACAGCTTTATCTCCGAACAGGCAATTACGATGTCGGTAATCGCCATTTTGCATTCGTTCCCAAGATCGGTCTATCGTCAAAAAAACCCTATTTTCCAACTGAAATTTGGTTGCTCGAACGTCGCGAGTGGGGCGTTCTCTATGGATTCCCAAGCCGATTGAAAACAAGTTTTGCTCCAGAATTCGATCGAGAATACTCGCTCCTCATGGTTCTCGTCAATCAGATCGATCAATTCAAGACAGACCCGCAATCCGATGCCGATGCATTGAAGACCAAACTGACGAGCCACTTAGAAATGGTCGCCAAGAAACTGGCGGACGAGTTCAATCAACGCGATCTCAGCACGGATTCGGAAACACAATTAGTTGGGGCAACGCATGCTGCCATGACACTCAGCCGCGCCAACCAAAGACAAATGGAAGCGGCCAAACAAGAGCTAGGAAGAACCGACCGAGAATTGTCAAACGGCCGTCTGCTGATTCGCAAGGCAGAGTTGGCGGACAAGACTGACCTTCAAGCACTAGCCGAAGACGCGATTCAATTGGCTAGTGCGGAAGCGACCATCAAGGCTCAATCAAAGGAAACACTCGAAGCGATTGCAAACTGGCAAAACATCTTCGCGGCGGACAAAGACGCGTTGCGTTGCTTGACGGCTATTCAGGAGGAAGTTAGGAAGCAACAGGACGACGCGTTGCAATCGATGGTTGAGGCGAACGACGCCGTCAAGCAAAAGAAAGAGTCTCTGCCTGCTCGTTCTAGGCGCGCGTTGGAGACGGCGAGCGAGAAAACGCGGGTGGGGACTGCATCGCAATACGAAATCAACAGTCGCATTGCACGGTTGGAGGCTATCAGTAAATCACAAGTGCTTGACATGCAAATTCCGATACTCGAATCGCAACCCTTGCAAACAACTGATGTCGTCGGCGACCAGGGTAGTAAATCCGTTGCTCTTAGCGAAACCCAAAGGTTGGTTTCGATGAGCAATAATGGCAGTTCGCCAGTCTATGTATTCGTCTTGAGCGGGAGTGGTAGCACACCAGCCACCGGATTTTCGCTACAAAGCAAGGAAGTCCTGGTGTCCGATATCGTTCGCCTTGCACTGCCGAATCAACTGGGTTTATTCGGTAAATTCTCGCTGTATTTCGAGAGGTGGTTTGAGTTCTTGTTTGGGCAACCGCGAGAAGCCGGGAGTGAAGGGGGCTTTTTCCCTGCGATATGGGGAACCATCGTGATGACCTTGATCATGTCCGTGGCGGTGATGCCATTTGGTGTGATCGCCGCTTTGTACATGCGGGAGTATGCCAAAAATGGTTGGGTACTGAGTTTGATTCGTATCAGCATCAATAATTTGGCAGGCGTTCCGAGCATCGTTTATGGCGTATTTGGGCTCGCATTCTTTTGCTATACCATCGGAGGATTTATTGACGGAGGTCCAACCAAGGCGGGCTTGGTACCTTGGCCAACGAGCACTTGGTTCGTGGCATTTGCCGCTACGGCGCTCGCGGGAACGGTGGCTTTTATTTTTGCGTTCCTCGGTTCGGGATCACCCACACAGATTTCCAAGAGCCGCAAACGCATCGCGAGCTTCAGTGGAATGTTTTGGTTGCTCTGTTTGTTCGGACTAGTGGCTTTGTTTGCCAAGTCACCGTTCTTTGACGGATTCTACGAAGCGAACTTGCCGAACCCGACTTTCGGCAAAGGCTGTTTGCTTTGGGCGTCGTGCACTCTGGCGTTATTGACGCTGCCGGTTGTGATTGTAGCGACCGAGGAAGCCCTGTCGGCGGTTCCGAACTCACTGCGCGAGGGTTCGTATGCGTGTGGGGCCGGAAAATGGCAAACGTTGCAACGCATTGTGTTGCCTTTTGCCAGACCCGGCATCATCACTGGTTTTATCCTGGCCATGGCACGGGGTGCAGGTGAAGTTGCGCCGTTGATGTTGGTGGGTGCGATTCCGCTGGCCACCGACTTGCCGTTGGATTTAGAATTTCCTTTTTTTCATGGCTCAAGATCCTTCATGCACTTGGGCTTTCAGATTTATTCCTTGGGTTTTCAAAGCCAAAACAGCGAAGCGGCAAAGCCGATGGTATTTACCGCGACGCTGTTGTTACTGACAATCGTCACGTTGCTTAACGTGACTGCAATCTGGCTGCGAGCCCGATTGCGCAAAAGATTTCAAAGCAGCCAATTCTAGTTACGCATCGACTGTATTTATGGACAGACTCAAAGCTATCGCCGACGGACAACGCGTTGAATCGGTCGTGCATGACGAAGTGTTGCAGGAAGATCCTGTTTTGCGAATTGTCGGATTCAATCTCTTCTATGGTCGCAAGCAGGCTCTTCACAATATCTCCATGCCGCTTGCCAAAGGCAAGGTTACGGCATTGATCGGCCCTAGCGGTTGCGGCAAATCGACGTTGTTGCGCAGCGTCAATCGAATGAACGACTTGATCGAATCGGTACGAATCGAAGGGGACATGATTTTAGGAGAGGACTCCATTTTTGCCGCAGGCGTCGACGTGATTCAGTTGCGAAAACGTATGGGGATGGTCTTTCAGAAGCCGAACCCATTCCCAATGACCATTTTTGAGAATGTGATTTATCCCTTGCGCATCGATGGCGAGCGAAATAAGAAACGACTAATGCAAGTATGCGAGCAATCGTTGCGGGGTGCAGCATTGTGGGAAGAGGTCAAAGACCGATTGCACGAATCTGGACTTGGGCTCTCCGGAGGACAACAGCAGCGACTTTGCATCGCCCGAGCGATTGCGAGCGATCCGGAAGTTCTACTATTGGATGAGCCCTGTTCGGCCTTGGACCCGCTGGCAACGGGTAAGATTGAAGACTTGATCGAGCGGCTAAAAGGGGATTACTCGATTTTTATTGTGACGCACAACATGCAACAAGCATCCCGCATTAGCGACTATACGGCCTTTATGTATCTGGGTAGATTGGTTGAACTTGGACTAACTTCTCGCATTTTCACGAAGCCAAAGTTGCAAGAGACAGAAGACTACATCACTGGCCGGTTTGGATGACGCATTTTGGAAATTGTTTTCGAAAATAGATTTGTTCGTTCCCTGCCAGCGGATGTTGAGCCAAGGAACTTTTGTCGCCAAGTCCGCAATGCCTGCTACTCTCTGGTGAATCCGACCCCTACGTCAAACCCCGTTTTGATTGCGCACTCGCGCGAAGTTGGAGAACTGTTGGGCCTCAATCCGGAATGGTTTGCGTCCGAACAAGCGGCGAGAGTCCTGGGCGGAAGTGAGTTGTTGCCAGGCATGCAGCCTTTTGCAGCGTGTTATGGCGGCCATCAATTCGGTAATTGGGCAGGACAACTTGGCGATGGGCGAGCCATCAACCTCGGAGAAATGATTGCGACCGATGGGAAGCACTGGACCTTGCAATTAAAGGGACCAGGTCGCACACCTTACTCGCGATCTGGCGACGGGTTGGCGGTGCTTCGGTCATCGCTTCGCGAGTTTCTTTGCAGCGAAGCCATGCATCATCTTGGGGTTCCCACCACGCGTGCCTTGAGCTTGGTCTTGAGCGGCGACTTAGTGACGCGCGATATGTTTTACGACGGCCATCCTCGCAAGGAACAGGGCGCGATTGTTTGTCGTGTTGCTCCAACGTTCACTCGATTCGGAAACTTCGAAATTTTGACCGCTAGGCAAGAGATTGACAATTTGCGAAAGCTTGTCGACTTCACGATTGCTTCAGACTTCCCCCATCTGGAGTTAAACTCGCCAGATCTCTATCGCGATTGGTTTGAAGAAGTATGCTTTCGAACCGCTGAGATGGTAGTGCATTGGATGCGAGTTGGCTTCGTTCACGGAGTAATGAACACCGACAACATGTCGATTCTCGGTCAAACGATCGACTACGGCCCGTACGGATGGATGGATGGATACGACCCTAACTGGACGCCCAACACCACCGACGCAGCAGGCCGGCGTTATGCCTTTGGAAACCAAGGGGAGATTGCTCACTGGAATCTATTGCAGCTCGCAAATGCTCTTTGGCCTTTGTTCGAACAAGAAGCTCCATTGCAACACGGACTCCATCGCTATGTTGACGTGTACCAAGCTTCGTTTCAAACCATGATGGCCAACAAGCTCGGATTCAAGCATTTCGAAGTTGAAACGGATGCGGAGTTGATGAAGGAGTTGGACAACCTTTTGCAACGAACGGAAACCGACATGACTCTGTTTTACCGTTCGTTATCGGCTATCAAGCTCGACGGAATTCTAGTCAGCGAGCTAAGCGATCTTGTGACACCGCAATGGGTCGGCGAGCTGCTAAGTTCAGCTTACTATGGTTCCGAACCCAACCCATCGGAAGTATTGAATGATACCGCCAATTGGATGCAAAAATACTTGAGGCGATTGATGCTGGATGGTCGATGCGATAGCGAACGCTCCGAACAAATGAACAGCAACAATCCATTGTACGTTTTGCGGAATTATTTGGCCCAGCAAGCCATCGATGCTGCGGAAGCAGGTGATTATCGCGAAATCGAGAATCTACTGGAATTGCTTCGCAAGCCTTACCAAGAACAAGCCGGCAAGGAGGCCTACTGTAAGCGACGGCCCGACTGGGCCAGACACAAAGCCGGCTGTTCGATGCTGTCGTGCAGTTCTTAGAGTTAACGGAAAATCAATGGTTCGCCGTTGGTTCGCCGTTGGTTCGCCGTTGGTTCGCCGTTGGTTCGCCGTTGGTTCGCAAGGTGAAACCAATTCGATCGAGATGGCAACGGCTTGAAAGTCCAAGTGGATCGAGTTATCCGCGGAATTGGCAAAAAAAGAATTATTCTTAGACAAATTGTGCCGTTTCAAGCATCCTAAGACATTGTCATGACAAATTGCGACTCCTTTTGTAAACAAGTGCGAATGAGTGCCCAATGCATCGTCGAAAGCGGTGCTGCGGGCCTGTCGGGTTTGTACGACTTGACTGCACAACGTTTAGTGCGATTCGCCGTGACCATTACTCGCAATCAACACGATGCAGAGGACGCGGTTCAAGCCTCCTTGGTTCGTGTCGTGGCGGCTCCGCAAGTCCTGACGCGAGCGGATGCTCCTTGGCCGTATTTGCTGAGAATCGTTCGCAATGAGTCCCTTGTCATTCTCCGCAAGAAACGCCGGTGGGCAGTTGTTCAAAGTCTAACGGATTTGCTAACCAGTCGTTCGGTCGCTCGCCTATCCTTTCCTTCTATTGCTCTTCGTCTTTGCTATCTTGGTGATGATGTCCATGTGGATTATTCCCACGTTCAGCAAAATGTTCAGCGAGTTCGAGCTAAAGTTACCTGCACCCACCAGAATCGTATTCGCGATTTCGGGTTTAATCAACGAACATCCCATGTTTCTGGCTGGCGCCGTCTGTGTTGTACTGGGGTCTGCATGGTTGTTAACCGGCGTATTTCGTCGAAGTATTCAATATCTTCAATTGAGCGGAGCTTGCGGAAGTTTTTTCGCTGGCAGCACATCCAACGTCGTAGCAATGTCACGCTTTGCGTCGACACTTTCTGAGTTATTGAGCATCGGTACACCCATACCGGAAGCTCTCAAGATCGCAGGGATCGCTAGCCAGCGAGTCCATTTTCGAGTTCGCTCGGAGTTGGAACGAATCGGGCCAACTTGGTATCTTTCGCCATGGTGGCGAATCGATTCGACCACTGCGAAACAAAATTCCTTGTTCCAACTACTGTCCATTGCCCACTCCGAGCGTCTCGACCACGTATCACTCGTCGATTCCTTTGCCAAAGAGCATCGAGGCTGGTATCGACGCCGTTTAAAGCAACTTGCCAAGCGTTTAAGGACAGGTTGTCCCTCGATCGTTGCGATTGAACAAACGCCCGATGTCTTGAGTGACGATCAAGTGCTTGCACTGCGGTTTGCAAGTCAGTCAGGATCGCTGTCGCAGACGTTTCACCAACTCGTCCGTACGGAGGACTCTCAACAGGATGAAACAAAGGCCGCCTGGCGCAACTTGTTCACGTACTGGGGGGTTACGCTTTTGGTGCTTGCGAGCATTACACTTTTGATGATGATACGAATCGCACCCACGCATTCGCAAATTATGAAGGAGTTTGGAATGCTTGGAATGCAGAGGCCAGGACCATTCTTCTTTTTGAAGTCAAGCTTTGATCTTCTATGTGACAATATTCCAGTCGCCCTGGCCGTTGCGTTTTTTATTGCGTTTCTTTTTTTCTCGTCGACTTCTCGTCGGTTTTTCAGACGGGTCGTTGCGCCGCATTTGACAATCGCACCGAATACAAGTCGCTCAAGTTTCATGCTCCGCTTGCTTTCTATCTCAACCAATGCGGGTAGGCCGTTGTCTGGGACGCTATCGACGCTTGCCAAGTACCACTATGACAAAAAAGTCCGCCAAAGGTTGCTGTTTGCCAGAAATGAAATGGAACAGGGCGTCCATGACTGGCAGAGTCTTTCGGATGCAGAATTCATTACAACCGCCGAAGCAAAAGCACTTGTTGCATCGCCCGATAATCAATCAAGAGCTTGGCTTTTGGAACGCTTAGCTCTCGCGAAGACCGATCGTGCCTGTCGATCGTCCTCTACCATGCTGGCGTTTGCACATCCGGTGGCGATTCTCATCTTCGGGTGCTTTGTTCTGTTTATTTTCATTGCGTTTTTTGGCATGAATTTAGAACTCATTTACAGTCTCAGCTGAAGGGAGACGCATCGAAATGAAACGAAGAACGCGAAAGCTCCACCTCGGAGTCACGGCAACAGAAGTGCTGGTTGCGGCTGGCTTGCTGGTGAGCGTGATGGGGTTCATGACCTCGTTGACTTTTCAAACTGGAAATATTGTTAAGAGTGTGCGTCACTACCAAGTGGCTATCCATGAGCTAGCCAACCAACTTGAGCTACTCACGAGCCTGAATGAAGTCGAACGCAAGGCGATGCTCGAAAATTTGAAACCCTCGGACTCGGTTATGGACGCACTTCCCGAAGCTACGATTTCCGGAGAGGTCGTCGTGGATAGTGACGGCACTCGATTGGTGCTGTCTCTCGATTGGGATCGTGGTGCGAACGGAACTCCAGTCCGTATGGTCGCTTGGGTCGATACGAAGGAGCGAAAACATGATTAAGCACAAGGGTAGTACCCTCATCGAAGTCATGTTGAGTACGATGGCTGGTAGCCTCATTATGGTACTGGCGATCAAACTTGTGCATCAAACGTTCCAACTGTCGAGTCAAACAACGTCTCGCACCAACCATAGCCATTCGTTGAATCGACTGGCTCGACAGTTTCGAGATGACATTCACCGCGCATCGACGATTCAAGTCGAGTCAGACGTTGCGATGAGCGCCGAGAGTTCAAACGGCACACGTACGATTTATAAATTCGCGGATGGGCGAGTCGAGCGCGAGCATACGGACAGCTTCAACGTAGTTAGCCATGAACAGTACCCACTCATCGCGGATACGAATGTTCGATTTTCTAAGCAATCCAATCCGGAACGTGGCCTCATGTTGGTCGAACACCAGTCCGGTTTTGCGGGCTCTGTGGCTAGGCTCAATCTCAACGTTTCAGCCGTCGCTGGTCGTTGGGGTGAGAGAAACGACATTGAAGAGGAAGCTACTAAGAAACCATGAACGAAAGACACTTTTCGCGAAACGACACCTGGCAACGCCAGGGGACGAGGCCGAACTACGGTAGCGCTCGCCGAGCAGAACACCATGGGACTGTGTTGATCTGTGTATTGGCTTGCCTCGCGATTGTAACGGCAACGGTCGCGATGACAGCTCAGTCGGCACTACGCATTCGAAACGAAGCACGAAAGCAACGTCAATTGCTTCAGACTCAGTTTCTGTGCGAAGCAGGAATGCTCCGTGCGAAACAAAAATTACAAGAACTCCCCTCGTATTCCGGAGAGGAATGGAGTCCTAAACTTTCTCCAACATCGTTCGAAGAAGTGTTCATTACCATTGAAGTCGAGCCGACCGACCTCGACTCGACTCGCCTGGTCAAAGTCGTCGCCAAACTAGCCGAAAAAGCATCGAGCGCTGGGCTTATTCAACAATCACATCAATTCAAAATGACAGTCGTCGATTCCATTCCTAAGGAGAACAAATAATGTCTTACTCGCTTTCGTTCCCTCATCGCCGCAATCCAACTAGATACGCGTTCACGCTCGTCGAGTTGTTGGTGGTGATTGCTATTATCGGTATTTTGGTTGGTCTACTTTTGCCGGCTGTGCAAGCGGCACGAGAGGCAGCTCGAAGATGTGCATGCATGAACAACATCGCTCAACTTGGTTTGGCAATTCATAACCAGGAATTCAATTCGGAACGCTTACCATCGGGCGTACTCAATCCCACTGGCCCAATTCGCAATGAGGCAATAGGTCAGCATATAAGTTGGTGCGTGCAGATATTGCCGCAGATGGAACAGAGCTCGATTTATTCCAATTTCGATCAAGCGGCTGGAGCTTATGCCGCGGTCAATGCGGCTGCTCGGCGGCAGAGAATACCGACCTTTTTGTGTCCGTCCAGTCCCAATAATTACGAAAAGGAAGAAATCGCCATAACCAATTACGCAGGTTGTCATCACGATGTGGAAGCACCTATCGATGCAGACAACAACGGAGTCCTGTTTCTCAATAGCCGCTTGAGATTCAGCCAGATACTAGATGGATCATCGCAAACGATCATGCTTGGCGAGATGTTTTCACGACGGGAGGATTTGGGTTGGGCTTCGGGCACATCCGCGTCCTTACGAAATACGGGGAACTTCGAAACCCCATTAAGAAATAATTCACGTACGAGCAAGGCAGACGAGCCATCGGGTACGTTGGTTGTCGGGGGATTTGGAAGTTACCACACCGGTGGGGCACAATTCGCATTCGCAGACGGTTCGGTGCATTTCCTATCTCAGAGTATTGATAAAGGTATCTTTAGCAAACTTGGAAACCGAGCGGACGGCGAAATGCTCTACGGTAGTCCAGAGGGGTTGAATTGGTGATCGGGCTTAGTCACGGAATCACTTTTGCCAGCAGGGGCAATCGTTTCTGGTCGGAGACTACAACTCCGCCCGGTTTTTCGATCGTAATTGCGAATAGCGTAGGCTTGTCGACTTGCAGTTTGGCACGTATTGGAACGATCGACTCAGTTGCATTGGTTATGTCAAAAACTCCACCATCGACCGGCTTTTCGTCGCGAGTCGGATCGATGATCCAAAGTTGGTACTGTTCTTTTGAAATGTCGTTGACGGGCAACCCGCGAATGGTCATGAATCCCTGTTGAGCCGACGAACTCCAGACAACGTCGCCAAGCTCCTGCGCAGCCGTTTGTTCTGGCGTAGCCGGTTGTTTTGGCGTAGGCGACTCCCACTTGCTCCTGATCAAATCGCCACTCTTTGCAATGAGATTGTCTCGCAGAACGAGCATGGACGTTTGGACATCGCGCCGTCCCGGAATCCAAACGGAAAGCGCGATCGCAACGGAAGCCGCCACGCAAAGCCATGCTACTATTTCGCGAAGTCCTACCGTGGAAGGTGCTACATTGTAAGTGGCTAACTCGACCTTGGCTGGACCAACATCCATCGACTTTTCTAAGAATCCTTCGGCCATGTTCTTAAGTCGCTGCGACAACTCCTCCGGCATCGCATCGCTTGGGACCGAACCCTGAAAAGTAAGGAACGCTCGTGCTGCTGCTTCATCCGATCGCTCAACCATTGCAACAAAATTCTTCTGATCGTACGACTTGATCTCTTGTGTTTCCGCTTCCGAAAGATCACCTAGCGAGTAACCGGCCGCGAGTTCCTGTAATCGACTGTTGGTGTTTTCAATCGAGCTCACGATGCAACTCCAGTCTGAGGCGACAAGGAGAATTTTTCCATGCACTGCCTCAATTGGATCAAGCCGCGTCTTGCAAATGACTTCACAGAACCCAATGGAATCTCTAAATCATTCGAAATTTGGGAATGAGATTGGCCCTCGTGAATCGATCGGCGAAGAATGTCTCTTTGGTTGGGTTGCAATCCTTCGAGGCAACGTGTTGCTTTCGCAGCTTCATCGATTGTTTCGACCGTCGAGGAACTTGTAGCAACGAGTTGGCCATCCAATTCGCTGCCAAAACTGCTTGTTTCGATTGAGCGAGTTTGTTTGCGATAACGATCGATTAGTCGCCGTCTAGCGATCATGGTGACAAAGGTGGATTCTGCTGCCATGACTGGATTGAATCGGTCTGCTTTTTGCCAGATCTCAAGAAAAATCTCCTGGACGGCGTCTTCTGCGTCCGCTTGACTGGGAGAATATCGCCTGGCCAAGGACCAAATTAAGTTGCCGTATTGTTCTATACAAACGGTCAAAGAATCCGATTCACGAGCGGCCACCCGTCCGAGCAAAGATTGCGAAGGCATTCGAGTAATTTCTTCAATATTCAGCATTTCAGCCCCGTATTTCGCCACAACCTCTACCAACGTTGGCAGTTGATCTACGGTTGGTTGTATCCTCCCTACTGTAATCGATACGCTCTCCTCGTGAAACCGGATGCAAACAGCCAACGATTTCTTTGTTTTTTCAGATTCAAGTCGACCGATGTCCGGCGTGATTCCTTGTTTCATTCGCCAATAAAAAAAGGCTGACTCGATATTGCGATACCGGATCAGCCTCGTTCATTCCTTCGCGAATGAGACTAGCGAGTCAACTATGGAACTATACTGCTAGCGACAGGCGCGTCGTTATTGCCACCGTCGGCCGCGAGCACAGCGGCTACGGCAATCAATCCGCCAATTCCTGCAATTTGTCCGAATCCACCACCACCACTAGCACCAATTCCGCTACCGCCTCCGCCTCCCCCACCGCCGCCGCCCATTGACGAGTTTCCACAGCATGGCATTTCCGAGTTCTCGCTTGCAACCACGTTTTCTGGTAACGGAACAGTAGCGACCCAAATTGGGTCTCCTAGCTCGACATTGAGGACGGCTGGAAGGGCTGTTAGCCCGACAAATCTTGACCTGTCAGCGTTGATCATTGCAAGATCTCGGTTGGTCGCACAAAAAGCAGTTGCTGCAACCCCTTGATCACCTACTGCCACCAAGCCATAACATCCGGATGCGAGTCCGCTCACGGAAAACTTGCCATCGCTCGCAACGTTCGTTTTGCTGACTTCGATTCCATCCTTCATAATATAGACGACCATTGAGCTCATATCGACACGAGCCACAGGTTTGGACAATTCGCCCTTTAATGTTCCATTTGCGTCGATCATCACTTGATGCGTGCTGGAAATTTTCCGTTTCGCAACCAGTGGATCTTTCTCAGGAACCTGTTGCGATATTTGCATGCGACCTGTCTGCCCACGGATGATTTCAGATGTACGACCACCGACAGTCGACATCATTCTCACTTCGACCGAGTTTGGCAAATGCTCGCCAGCGAAAGAATCCAGAATCGTCAAAGAAAACAGGGCCAACGAATCGCCAGTCTCCGCAACCAGCGTGTAAATGCCTGGCGAAACTCCTTCAATGAGAAATTCTCCTTCGGTATCTGTGTCGTCAAAGGCGACCACCTTGCCCGCTTGGTAAAGTGACACTCTGACCTTTCTCAATGACATCGTGTCGCTTCCTAATAGTGCGACAACTGTCCCACGAATGTTGCGATCCTTGTCGATTTGTAACCACTGGTTGAGAAACAAATCGCCTCGTTGATTTGAGGGGTTGGCAGGCGTGGACTGAATCTCGGAGACCACGGGCATTTGGCTCTTCAAGCTCTCTGGCCTAGGAATCGTCTCTTGTCGTGCGAAGGCATTACTGGCAACGCATGCAAATGAAAAGCATCCTGAAAGAAGTAAAAGCGATCGAGAAATATGCGTCATGGTGGTATGAATAGCCTAAAGGTTGCGTGACAAAGAACACCCCCAAGCTTAATCGTACGTAGAACAAAAAAATAATAAAAAAAGACACCTTTCGAATATTTTTACATTTGAATTCGGTACGATTTCAACAAAACCTAGTTCAAACAGGCAATTTCTAGGCTTTGACCTAGCTCGCCTTACTGCCATTTTTGGATAAATTCTGTCAGCGGATACTCTATTACCGTCAGTGGTTTTCGTCGTTCCAGTCGAATCGCCCATAGGCGTCCGTATCCTCGATTGATGAGCGAAGCACGAGACTGAACGAAATCCGGATCGAGCTCGGTTTGTGAAAACGGGCCTTTCATTTCAACAGGTGGATCAAATCGGTTGTCAGCAATAAATTGAGAGAGGGCTGGCGCGCAACGCAAATGGCATTCGCTCGTTACATGGAGTGTTTCGGGATCAATTTCTCCGATCACATACCTCAAGTACAATTCGCTGTCCGTAATGTGCTCGACCTCTTCACCGCAGACTCGGCACAAGTAGCCGTGATCGCAACGAGCCACAATTACAAGCCCAAAACATCGAACATCGAGTACTGCTTGGCGGGCTTGCCTATTAAGTATTTTGCTGCTGCAATCGCACCGCTCGCATAGCAGTCGCGATTTGATGCCGCTACCCGCAACTCAATCGTCTCACCCATCATTCCAAAAATAATCGTGTGCTGTCCTGCATCGTCACCGACACGAACCGCATGGTAGCCAACTTCATTGTGAGGTCGCTTGCCAACTTGCCCATGCCTTCCATGAACATGCTCCGTGAGACCCATTTCTTCCGCGACGATCTGCCCGAACTTAAGAGCTGTTCCGCTCGGACTATCTTCCTTGAACCGGTGGTGACGTTCCACAATCTCAACATCCGCTCCTCCAGGGGTGTCTCGCAATGCTCGAGCTGCCTTCTGAACCAGCTTCATGGTCAAGTTCACTGCGACACTCATATTGGGTGCATAACAAATTGGAATGCTCTCAGCACCTTTTGCAATGTTCTCAATTTGCTGAGGGTTCAAGCCTGTCGAAGCAATCACCAACGGAATGCCATGCATGACGCAGTGAGCGATCGCTTGTTGACTACCTTCGGGCGATGAAAAATCGATAACGGCATCGGCATGATCCGGCAGTTGGCTTGCAATCGCAACTCCAATGGGCTCAATGCCAGCAAGTGTACCTGCATCCAGACCTAAAACCTTGGAGGTAGGTCGAACAATGGCCGCTTGGATCGTTACATCGGGATCATTGTGCCCCAGTGCGATGAGACGACGACCGTTTCGACCGGAAGCACCATGAATAACAAGTTTGAGTGAGGAAGTCATAGAAGGTTTTTATGTGTCGCGTCCCAACTGTTGCAATGCCTCGATGACCTGACTATCGTGCCCGTCGACGCTAACCTTTTTCCAAACCTTTGCAATGGTTCCGTCGGCAGCGATCAAGTAAGTGCATCGTTGAATCCCCATGCTTTTCTTGCCATACATGTTTTTTTCTCGCCAAGCTCCATACTCATCTGCAAGTTTATGGTCGAGGTCTGCCAACAACGGGAAGTTCAATGAGAACTTGTCTCGGAATTTTGCGTGCGAATCATGACTGTCCGGACTGACCCCCAGAACCACGGCACCCAGATCTTTCATTTGCGTGCTAGCATCGCGAAACGCGCAGGCCTGTTTTGTGCAACCGGGCGTGTCGTCCTTGGGGTAAAAGTAGAGCACCACTGGCTGACCTTTGTAGTCGCTCAACTTCACCTTTTTCCCGGAATCCGACATCAGGCTGAATGCCGGAGCTTTGCTACCTATCTCGAGCCATTCGCTCATGTTCAACTTTCTGCTGGTTAGTTACGCATTTCAGGGCCATCAAATTTGGCAAAAATCATTCTTCCCGCTTGCGTTTGAAGTGTACTGGTGACAATGACGTCAACGGTTTGATTGAGTCGCTCGCGACCTCCCTCAACTACCACCATTGTACCGTCATCCAAGTAGCCGATGCCTTGATCGTGACCCTCGCCTGGCTTGACAACTCTCACTTGAAATCCCTCGCCGGGCAAATACTGTGGCCGTAACGCAGCGGCCACTTGATTGAGGTCGATGACGTCGACATTATGCAATTTCGCGACTTTGTTGAGGTTGAAGTCTCCTGTCACAAGTTTTCCATCAAGGTGCTTGGCGAGCAAAACCAGTTTCATGTCAACGGGTTGGCCTGCAAACTCGGGAAGGTCGCGATCATACAGCACAAAATCCAGTTTGTCGCTCGTGCGCAATCGATTCAGGATATCGAGACCCCGCCGACCTCGAACGCGTCGCAATTTGTCGGAACTATCGGCAATGGACTGGAGTTCCAGCAATACAAATCGCGGCATAACCAACTGGCTGTCCAAAATGCTTGTGTCTGCGAGTTCAGCCAGCCGACCGTCAATGATGCTGCTGGTATCCAAAATCATGGGCTTCATCCCTTTGAGGTCGCGTGAGAACTCCACATACGGAATGACGAACCGGAAATCGTCCTTGGTCTGAAGCAAAAGACTGATGCATGTGTAGCAAAACACAGTGACCGAACCTAGGGATACGTACGTTTTGAGTGCCTTGTTGTTGTCCAACAGTGGGTCCATCGCAATCGTTAACAAATACGAAAGCAAAACCCCGACAAGCAATCCGAAATAGACGGCGGAAATGACCTCGATTCGCTTCTTCCGAATCATCATGTCCGCCGCAACGACCACAAACGCGGCCAATAGCGCACCGCAAAACACCAAGTAAGGCATCATCGGATGAAGAAAGGAATCCGACCTAGCCCAGATCGCGCCAACGCCAGCAGCCACCGTAATAAAAAGAACGCGTAGCGCTAAAAGCGCAATCGCGTCCACGAAAGGAGTTTTGGAGCTTTTATCAAAATTGGACTCTAATCGAGAAGTGTCCACGTGAATCCTTAGGGTTTGCGAGGGTTGCGATGAGAGTTTAATAATAACGCATCAAAACTGTTTCGCCGACTGGTTTTGAAGTTTCCTAGCCAAATCAAGGGTAGACTGGCTGAATGCAAGGGTTTCGCAAGATACCCAGCGTTTCAACCTCGATTTCCAAACTGTCACCAGCTCGAAGGAACCGATTCGGCACGCGTGCTATGCCAGGCTCGGGCAACGCGACCGCAGTTGCGATCGTTGGACCTGTTGCGATCGTTGGACCTGTAGCAGTCGTTGGACCTGTAGGTGCGAAAGCCCCCAGCCAACATTCCTGTCGGGGCGAGAAAAACGCACAAGTCTCATGACCTAACATCCTACTTGGGTGCGACGGTTGCGATCATCCGTTTGCCTTGTTGCAATGGAGGTTGCTCAAGCTTGGAATACTCAGCAAGCTCCTGCAAAACGTTTTCCATTACCCGTCGGCCTTCATCGACGTGAGCCATTTCACGTCCACGAAAGATCACAGACACCTGCACTTTATCCTTGTGTTGCAGGAAACCGATCGCCTGACGGACTTTTGTCTCAACGTCATGCTCACCAGTCTTAGGCCGCAGGCGAATCTCTTTAGTCTTCGTCTGATGCGTGCGCTGTCCGGATTTTTTGCTCTTTTCGTATTTGTATTTGCCGAAGTCCATAATGCGACATACCGGCGGTTTTTCGTTTGGTGCTACTTCCACCAGATCTAGACCGGCATCTCGGGCTCGGCTGAGAGCCTCGTCGGTGGAAATGACACCATATTGAGTGCCATCCGAACCGATCACTCGAATCGGTGAAATCCGAATTTGGCTATTAATTCTTGTCTGATTGCGTTCTGCCGCAGAAACCCTATCGTTTTGAATAAAAAACTCCTTTAATCGACTTTCTAGATCGTATGCGGAATGAATGACCTAGCCACTCGTGGAGCGGCTAGATTGCCTAAAGTAAAGTATCGACAATTTTAGGGGACTCGGTCAACAGATGTTTTGCAAATTTCACCGGGCGGCAACGAAATTGTTGGATCTTTTGGCAAGAATGGACGCGGATTGAGAATTCGAAGCGTTGGACTTCGAATCCGCACCCATCGCAATCGCTCTGGGCGCGCCACCCTGGGCCCGGTCATGCCAGTCTGCTGCTCGCCTTGACTGTCGGTGATGGCGTGTCACTTGGCCTTGCAAGGCGGGCCAACCTAGCTAACATACTTTCGCTGAGTCCGAGCAATTAAAATCGAGCTCATATTGTCCTGCCCTTGTAGCTCAGTCGGTAGAGCAGCTGACTCTTAATCAGCGGGTCCAAGGTTCGAGTCCTTGCGGGGGCATTGGTATTGAAATCCCTGAGATTGCCGCACCATCAGGTGCCATGATCGCAGGGATTTTGGCATTTCTGGTTTTGCTACGTTCGCCCGGATTGGCACCGATGTTACCACCGGCGTTACCACCGTTTGATACTGGTGCCGTAGTCAGTTGAGTAGCCTTTTCCCAGTGTCCCTCGGTCGTTTGAAGGTAGTGGCGCTCCGCAATTCGACTCGAATGGCCGAGCCATGTGTTGATCACATGATCCGGAAAGTGTTCTTGCAAGTCCGTTCGACACGAGCCACGCAGGTTAACAAACGTCTTGGGCCAAGGGACAATGCCGGCCCTTCCCAATATCCGATGCAATTGGGTCCGCAGATTGGTCTCACTCCCTTGGTATCGTCTAACACAATGTAAAGTCCGATCAGGAGCCGCATCATATGCCGCATCAAGAATTGGCCGCAGCTCGGGGAATATCGGGCAAAACCGCAAACCCGTTTTGACGGAATCAATCCGCAACCGGCCCGCATCCCAGTCCACATCGTTCCAAGTTAGTGCCAACACCTCGGTCGGACAACGGAATCCAGCAAACCGACACAAACCGAAAATGAGTGCCCATTCGGTATCGCATTCGGCCAACACTTTTGTCGCGGTCGCTCGGTCAATGTAAAAGTCCCGCTCCCGGTTCACTTCCGGACCAATGCGTTGATCCGCCGCAGGGCTCGCGCTAATCAGCTTGGCCCGCACTGCTTGGGCGAATAGTTTCTTGACTCGCTTGGCATGTTTGTTTGCTGTCGATATGGCCAAACCTCGGGCCGGTTTATTCTCGGTCGCTTCCAATGCTGATGATGTCATCCACAAACGCCACGAATCGACGTCCGCCTCTGTGACGTCCGCAAGCAGTCGATTGGCTCCGAAGTACTTTGCAAAATACTTGGCCGATTGTTCGTATTTGTATTTGGTGGTCGGTTTCAAGTCCGTGCGCGAATCGATATACGATTTGAAGAACGCGCCGACCATTCGCGTGGCATCGCCGGTTGCGTGCTTACGTTCGGAACCAACAAACCCCCATGCCGCTAACCGCTCTCGAATGCGACCCGTCAACTCGTTGGCCCACTTAGCGGTTCCAATGTCGGGAGCTACTCCCCCTTTGGTCGCTCGTTCCAATTCCGAAACATGGCGTGCAACAGTATCGGCATTACGTTTCGACACATCACCGAGCCATAGGACACGCTGACGATTGGATGAATCACGGAACCGAAGTTTGTAACCAGGACGGTTTCCATTTTGTTTATGCAAGCTTGCCATAACATCAACTCCCATTGGTTGAACCCATAACAATGAAAACCAAGACGGGCCGGTATGGGTAACCGGCTTTCGGATGTACGGTCCTAGTCTTGGCGAATGCAATGTACACTCTCGGCCAACCGTTGGCCAACGGTTGATACTCAACTACTGTTGCCCATGTTCCTTTAGCCATGCACGATCGCTCCTGCTTAGCTTCAACAATGGAACCGACAGTTTCGAACCATCTTTTTTCAAAAGCTCTACTTCTGTTTTGTTTTGGGATACATACTCAGCCTCCACCGTGAATGCTCCAGACGTGTCCTTCCAAACGCGAAACTCGCGTGGTGGTTTCGGCTTGGTTTTTGAGGCGTATTCCAAACACTCGGCATACTCCTCCATTGTTATTTGCCTCATGGAAAAAACTGTCTTAGATGCTCCACCAACCGTTTTGTATGACTCTGTTCCAACAACTTCGAGTGGTAATTTGAACACAATCACTTTGCCGTCAACGAGATCGTTTGTTGGTAATCCGCGTACTATGAACATGTCTCCCAGACATGAGAGTAAAAGTGAATCGTCTCCCAAGATTTGCAGAATCTCTCCTCCGATAGGTGAATAAGCTCTATCGCCCATGATTCCTACCTGCCCAACAGTCAAAGAAGCCATGTTGAGACACGAAATCTCATCGGCATAAATTTTCTTTGTCTCGTTTTTCGCCTCTTTTAGTTTGGATTTGCGGTCATCGATTGCTTGTTTCAACGTTTGTGTTGACTGCGTTTCAAATCGCTTTTTGTCGGAGACAACGAAGTCCCCAAAGTCACCAACCCTGGGACTCCACTGTCCCCCCTTAATAACAGGACTCTTCAACATCGTTTCCAAGTCCCCCTCCAAGCCTCGAATCGCTCGCTCATTCATTTCTAGTTTGGAATTCTGTGTCGCAATTGCGGAGTCAAGGAAACCAAGTGCGACTTTCGATGGCTCATCCGCATTTGACCGTTTGTCAAAATGCGAAATTGTCAGCATCACGCCAATAGTGCAACTCATGACCACGAACCAAACTACATTGCCGTCCAGTTTCCGCACTCGAAATCTCAACATGGCTATTCCCTATTTTTTGCTTCAAAAGACTGTTTAGGTGGCAAATCCAGACTTTGCCAAGTCGACTAACAATAGTTTAGTCAAATCTGATAACGCAATGCCGTCTAACCATTCAGTAGAAGATCGACCCGAGGACAACGACCCGCGCCCCGATCTACACGGACCAATCCGTTGGACTCCAATTCAGCCAATCCACGTTGGACCGCTTTCCTACCAAGGCCAAACGGTTTGCACCTTTCGACACACAACACCAACCCGATCCGCTCCGAACGCAACCCAGCCAAGTGGAACAACATCAGACCAACGAGCAATGCGTTGCGTCTCGGAATCTGCGAGGCTTTCGCCAACCAATCCATCGGAATGGGGCCACGAATGAACGCACCAACCGGTTTGGCCTTTCGTTTTGTTTTCGGACTGTTCCCAACATTCCCAAACCCATCTTGCGAGTATCGGAACTTTTCCAAGTCATCCATGTGGATACCCTACTTATTTAGAGATGATTCATTATTAGATAAGAGATAAGAGAGACACCCCGTCCCGTTTGGTTCCAAACCCCGTCCCGTTTGGTTCCAAGTGGTTCCAAAACGGACGGGGTCCAACTCGGCTAAGATCGACAACACCGAAGTCCACATCTCGGTCCCCCGTTCGTCGGTATAGCGGTTTGGATAGCTGACAACATCCGCGTCCGTCTCCAACTCGAAACCACCCAACACAATTGCCGATGCTTCCCGCATTGCTGCTTGGGCACTGGCAACCGTATCGTCGATGGAATCAGCTGGCCCTTCCACGAGATTGGCATCGTGGATTGGAGCACACAAAACAACACCGCGCTCGGCCATGAGACAACACGCCAATCGCAACATCTCCGCTCCATTGGCTTGGCATGGAAAGTTGGCCAAAGATCTTGGGTTCACATCCGGACCAACATTCAACCGCCAACCAAACACGGTATGCAAATGACGGTAGAGCATGGCATGATCGACAGCGGACTCGGACCAACGCCAATACTTGGGATACGTTTGGCGATGCAATCGCAGCAGCTCCCGAGCCACATCCAGTGTATCTCCGATACTTGCCGCTAACGATTCCGCTCCCATCCCGTATTGAACTCCCAAAGTACACGCTTTGAACAACGAACGCTCCCGTTTGTGGGACTGCTTAGTTGCTGTCGGTGGAACCGCTCCCGCTTGGATTGCGAACGCCAAGTATGGGTCACCTGAGCGATATGCCGCAAGCATGTTCGGATCGTTAGAGAATGCCGCAGCAATTCCAAACTCTTGTTGCGACCAATCGATATAGGCAATGGCTCGGCCCTCGGTCGGTTTGATCAGGGACCGCAACCAAGCGCTCGGGCCGAAGATAAACCGGGAGTTACTCGGTTGGTTGCGTCCCGTTCTCGATTGAAATGGACTCAGCAAACAACGGTTGCGTCCATCGGATCCAACTGCCAAGTCCGCAAGACGCATTTGGCCGAGCGTATGCCGCAGCTCTCGCCACTTGCCAACCAACACTGGATTGCGTTTTGCTGCTTGTCGGAATGTTTCATCATCCAGACACAACGAGCCGCTTGGAAGTTTTGGCCATGGGATGCCGTGACGCACCAAGTACCGTGCCCAACGGTCGGCCTTGAATGTCCGGCCTTCAAACACTTCTCCGTGAGGGTCAACACGTTCAATCAACTTTTCTTGGATCGTTGGCCAATGCTCCCGAAGTCCTCCCAAGGTTAACGTATCGATTGGCGTCCCCGAGTGTTCCATCGTCGCAACCGCTCGCATATACCGACCACGCAACACCGCTCTCGGCACATCGATTTGGCCAACCATTCGGTCCAACAATTTGGGCAACGCATCCACATCAGTTTGGCAATAGTCCAACAATGCAATCCGTTCGTCCGATGTGTGTGGTCCCTCTCTCATGGCCAACTCACGCATCGTTTGTTTCTCGCCTGACTCCATGCAGTCCAATCCAAAGTAGGCAAGCGCACCGAGCAACCCCGAGCCGCTTGGAGTGGTCCGCCCATTGGTCAACGCTCTGAACTCAACATACAAGTCCAACACCCGAGCCGGCATCGGCCAACCAAGCGCAAGACAACAACTCAATTCAGCGGACGCAAAGTACGCGACAAACAGAGAATCGGGACCAACATCGAATGGTGGACAACTCGGTACACGGTCGGTAAGCCATTGGCGGACTAGTGTGTTGGAATGAAGTTCACGAGCCACCAAGCAAACGGCTTTTGGCCGTTCGCCTGGCAATGCTCGGAACTCAAAATCCACAAACCAAACCGTCCGAAATTGGGACAGTTTGGAATGGGTCATAATTCACCACGCAACCGTTTCAAAACGGGGTGGTCCGTCGATCCAATGAAGCGGTCCTTGAATGACAATTTCATTAACTCGCCAATCGCCAACACCTCAGACCAATCAGGCTCTGGAAGATTCCCTACAGCGACGCTAACTGAATAGCATCCACCGCCCATATCCGCAGAAACTTTGGTCCATTGACCTTCGGCAATTTTTGCCGCCTCGATTGCACTCTCATGCCATCGGTTTGGTCGACCATCGGCCCCCGGTAAAGTGAGTCCCCATAGAAACGGCAGTGGGGAGTTTCGACTAACACACACAACCAATAATGTCGGTTGAATGTCCCCCGCTAAATAGTCCCGCAGATTTGGCGAAACTATGTAGGTCTCTCCGGTTTCTTTGTCCTTGAATGCTCCTACGGGAAACCGATGATCCTCTCCCGGTCTTACCCTCACAAACTCTTGTTTGTGAGGCTTTCTACACGCCACCGAGGTTATCACCGGTTTGACTTGGCTTAGTTCTGAGAAGTCTTGCGACAATCTCAATTTGGCCAATTCGCTTGGGTCAAACGGATCGGGAGCCGCATTTGTTGTTACACTTGACATTGCTTAGATTCCTTTCGGGCCTGGTTGCTTTTGCCGAGCTTCCGGGCCATTTTCGTTGTTAGAGTTAAGACCATTTGTTTGACTCCAACCGCATTGCGGCTTTCGTCTCATTTGCCTTGGCATGTTGCAGGCAAATCGATAGCACGATTCACAAACGTGCGCCCAACCGACTACGATTTGCAACCGCTTGGTCGCATTCGCACCTTGGCACCAATCACAGCGCTTGCACATCGTCGGGCCCTCCCGGTTCGCTCAATGCATCGATCACCTTGTCGGGGTCGAATAATCTGCGCGTCCCAACGAGAACACTTGGCACCCGTTTGGATGAAACCAAACGGTCCAATGTGGCGGTCCCGATGTTGGCCAACTCTGCCATCGTCGGACGATCCACCAACCGACGTTGCCGGTTGTGGAGGATAGATTCCATTCGTTTGGTGATAATGTCGGCTACCTTATTGGCCAACAAATCAACGTCCGCATGTTCGAAAATGAGGGACTTATGCACGGGGTTGTTCCTCCCGTGGTACTGTCTGTTCAATCTCTTTTGCGGTCCTAAGCAATATGCGAAGTTTACGAGCTTCCTTTAGCACCGCCTCCAATCGTTGACGAACCGCGTCAGCGCTTGGGATGCAATCTAGCGGACTTTGCTTCCGCTCCTTGGTTGTAGCCATGTTTGGCCCTCCTTTTGTTAGAGTGGCCAAACAATCGCATAGCGGATTTCCCGAGTAAGGTCCGCAAATGGACCGAATTAGGAACGCGGTCCTAACTCAGAATTCAAAACGATAAGGCATCGGCTATTGTCTTCGGGAATAACGCTCCATGCCTCCGCATATTCAGACAGTCTTTTGTTTATTCGTTTGGCCATGTTGGTTGCGCCTTTACGGTGGTCCCTCCAATCAAATTCGCCAAGACAACTCAAGTCCGCATGAGTCCTCATGCCGTCGGACTCAGTCAATTTTGTAATAAAGGTTTTCTGGTCATTCGTCGGCCCCCCTAGCGTCCTCGGTTTGTCCAACCACAACTTGGCCAACGCTATTGCCGAAATCGGCGGCTCGGTTGGTGTTGGTGGTGTTGTTGGTAGTGGTGTTGTTGTTGGTGGTGGTGTTGTTGGTGGTGGTGATTGGACTTCCGGATGCGGTTGGTCGTCCTGCAATACCCTAAGCTCAAAGGATGTTGCCATACCAACATCGTCCATAACGATGAGGCCCGATTCCATCTCCCCTACGCCATCGTCCTCGCTTTTGCTTTCGTATAGATTAATCGCTGCTTCCACAAACCAGTCGATATGTTTGTATCGCCCCTGAATGGGTTTTTCCCATTGTTCAAAAAGGTATTTCTGAAACGTTCCGTACGGATCAAGAAAATCAAAATCTGGTTGCTCTGGCACTAACATGTTTTTGCGGTTGATATCGCACCAAAACAGCGCAACCATCGCTGCAATGCTTGCCTCTTGGAAGCAGATGGGTTCGCCTTCTGCGACGAGTCTGAATTCAAAATCCTTCGGAATTGGAGTGACTTCATACTTGTGCCATTCGTAGCTCAACACGCAGATGTCATCTGGGTCATCTGGATCTACTGTTCCTTGACGAATGCCGTTCTCCAACTGTTCTTTGGCATGGTCACGACAGGATTCATGCATCCTGATCTCATCAACCTGCGATTGGTGCCACGTCTCCCACTTAACGATCTGCTCCTTTAGATATTCCCTAAACGCAGTTATCTCCACATAGGGACGCAACTGCTTACGTGCGAGAGCGGTTCCAGGATTGTCGACTGTTTCGCCTTGGTTCTCCGGTTTCGATGACGGCAAGACCGAGTCACCATCGCTTTGGGTGTTCCCGTTCGGATTTGCCGCAGGCTTTTGATGTGCTCTCTGCTGGCCACTGAACTGGTCGTTGGAGAGCGTGCTGCCGAGCTTGATGTTTTCCGCGTCCTTTCCCTCGGGCTCAAGGATGAGCATGTCGGCGCGAGCGATGGCCCATGTGAATGGGTTCAGCTCCTGCCCGTAGAGGAAGACCTTGGCTTGGGGATTGATCTGAAGGATGTGTTCCTTGGTGATGGAGAGAATGCCGCCTGTGCCGCAGCCGCAGTCGTTGACGGTGCGAGTCACACCCTCTGCACCGCTCAGCTCCGTATCGAGCATGAGCACGAGATCGACCATCAACCTGATGGCATCGCGGGGCGTAAAGTGCTCGCCGGGGTTTTCGTTGAGGGCTTCGTTGAATTTGCGTAACAGGTGCTCAAAGACGTAGCCCATCTCATGGTTGGACATGGAGGCGGGCCGCAGGTCCACCTTGCTCCGCTCGTTGAAGCGTTCCATCAGCAGGTAGAGCAGGTCCACCCGGCTGAGGTCGCGGATGGTATCGTCAAAGTTGAAGGCGGCAAAGATCTCGCGGACATTGGGCGAGAAGCCCATTACATACTGCCGCAGGTTCAGGGCGAGATTGGCGTCGTCGTGCAGGAGGCTCTCGTAGTTGAACTTGGAGGTGTTGTAGAAGGCGTAACCAGCAGCCCGGCATAACTGACCATGGCGGTTCTCCAGCCCCTTCTCCTTCAGCTTGTGCTCGGTCTCCAGCACCTTGGCCTTGGTTTTCTCCAATGCGTAATCGAGACGGCGCAGGACCGTAAAGGGCAGGATGATTTTCTGAAACTCGCTTTTCTTGAAAGCGCCGTTGAGCAGATCGGCAATCGCCCAGAGGAAGCTGACGACGGAGTTGAATTTGGCGGGTTCGTTCATGGGGTTAGACAATATTCAAAAAGTAGGTTGGCGTTAGAGAAGGATTTGAGAGGTCGCGACGAAACGTGTCCGCGTGCTCGGGTCCGAAGTTGGCCCAGATGCCTCGCAGAGCCAGATTCATGATGGCTTCGCGTTGCGTGGTAGAATTGCTCTCCTGGCCGTAGATGGTGACGTCGCAAAGCACGTTGGACTTGGATTTCTTGGCTATGGATTCTCTGGTTAATGATGCTTTACAACTATTTCGGTTTCACTGGAACGGCAACCTTCTTGAGCAGATTGTTCAGGTCCGATCGTTTGAAGAGACGATAGCCGTTCACCGGATTCCGGTGCATTGGAAGGTCGCCTCGGGCAGCCCATTTGCGAATTGTGTTGTGGTGGACGCCAAGGTACTTGGCAGCTTCTGCAGTGTGCATGTATTCCGACAGTTTGGTCATAGTTTTTGGGATGACTGGCAAACCAAGCTGGGTCAATTGGATGCTGAGGGAGCATATCTCGACGGTCGGACGGAGCAGGCAAAGCGTTTCAGTTTCGTGGTCGAGGCAAACTGCTTGAAGCCAGACGTTAAAGCCGACTGGACCGCCTTTCACGTTTCCGTCGCCGTCGCCACGACCAGCCCGCCGAGACGATACCCCCGGTCGCGAAAATGATGAGGCTTGAGGGCTCGGGGACGACCGGAGTCAAAAGAAAAGCTCGACTGCCGCTTTGTCCATCGAGCATACCGAAACCAACGATCCATCCGTTATCGTTGATGCCACGCGCCTCAACAAGCGTCCATCCAGAAGTGGGATCAATCATATCTTGGAGGTTCCACATGACGCCGCCACTGTAGAGGAAAGCGTGGGAATCAACATTGCTGAAGGCTTGCCCGACAACCTGGCCGAGGTTGTTGATGTCGTTCGCGTGACTCGTTGTTCCACCAAGCGTGCCGAGGTCCTGCATCGAACCGTTTTCGTAAAGGAATGCATGCGAGTACGCACCGCCGCTGGTATCAGATGACCCAACCACCTGCCCGCTGTTGTTGATAGCTCTGGCTATGCTGTGCGCTCCGCTGAGAGTACCGAGGTCTTGCATGGAGCCGTTGCTGTAAAGGAAGGCACGATTTCGCCCCTCGGTGTCGGATTCTCCCACGACCTGCCCCGAGTCATTGACGCCATAGGCATGGCTGCTTCTGCCTCCAAGCGTGCCAAGGTCTTGCATGCTGCCGTCAGAGTAAAGGAAGGCGTGGCCTCCTCCAGTGGCTGTGCCACTCGAACCGACAATCTGGCCCGATGAATTGATGCCATACGCGCTGCTGGTCGAGTCCGCCCCACCGAAAGTTCCCAAATTGTGCATCGAGCCATCCCTGTAGACAGCGGCGTACATTGAGTTGGGTTTAGTGGTAGCAGCGTCGCCGACAACGTGACCGTTATCGTTAATGCCGAAGGCTCCGCTATACGGTCCACCCAAGGTTCCAAGGTCTTGCATCGAACCGCCGCTGTAAAGGAAGGCATGGAACTCTCCCGCAGCAGTACCGGATATACCGACAACTTGACCGTTATTGTTGATGCCGTGGGCGTCGACCCCAACTCCGCCGAGCGTGCCGAGATCAGTCACTTTGTACAGAAAGTCGCCCCAGGCCTGCCCCGTGATGATTGACAGGAGGAGCACAATTGCCGCCGTTGCCCGCATCACCGCAATTAATCGCTTCATCTCTTCACACCCTAAGAATTGAGAACCGTGACGCACTCGCAGAGTAACTGACGTTTACCTCCTGATTCGACCTCGCGGACGACTTTCATGTCGCCGTACTCGTCGCCGGGTTTTACTTCGATTCGTCGCAATTTATCGACCTCTTGGGTACACGTAGATCGGCTGCGTCGAATACGGACTTCCGAGCCCATACGGATTGTTCACACTGTCTGGTGAAAACCTCGATCCATACTGCCCATACGGGTTCGATGTTGAATCAGGCGCGAATCGATTCTTGCTCAACTCACCACGATACGTCCCGCCAGAATAAATCTTTGGCGGATTCGTCGCGTAAGGATTCGTCCACGACTCATTGCTGTACCGAGAACCTTGCTGGCTGTACGGGTTGTTCAAGCCATCTGTCTTGTACGGACTACCAGCGCCATACGGGTTACTCAACGAGTTGCTGTCATAACGACTCCCGTTCAGAGTGCCAAGCGATTGGCTGGACTGCGATCGCGACGTGCGCGGAGCGTTGTTGGAACCGTAAGGGTTGTTGATGTCGTACGGCTTTGACCAATCGCCCCACTGAGCAAAACCATTAGAGGCTGAAAACAACACCAAAACAAACATCACAAACGTCTTCATCACTCTACCTCTATTAACAACGGTAAGGACAGTTGCAAAAGCCATAACCAAACTATATCGCATTGACCCCAAAGAGCAATGGAAAGCAATACGCGATTTGGGAGGCACATCCGTAGGGACGTTACGGCGACGGGTGGGTGGTCTGGTTACGATCCTGGCGGCTGCACTCCAAACACCACGAAACACCTGCGAAACTCCCGCTTCTACCCGATCGCGGGCCTCGCTGGCCGTCACAACGCAGTCAAGCTGGCCGCTTCGAGCTGCTCGGCCCACACTCGCAGCCCAGCAATCACACGCACGCCACCACACTACCCAGCGCACACATGATGTCGGACTAGGGGTAGAAACCTACGCAGGTCGGCACGCCAACGGTCATAATGAATAACACCTCTTTTTCATTAGCGGTCGGCACCGATGTAATTTTGTGACACGGTGTCGCAAAACCGCCGACGACCAACGAAAACACAAGCGAAATCCGCGTTAACCCTCCAACATCTCTGCCAAAATACGCCTGACTTCCGCGATCGACTGGATCTCACGGCGGATCTCAGCCTGCTCGCTATCCTGCACGGAAGTAGCCTTCGCGGCCACGTCGACGAACTTCGAGTATGCCCGAATGCTGGTTTCCAGCCAGCCTAGCGCGGACCAAGATGGTGCTGGCATTCTCGCAAGATGGAGGTGAACAACTGTTGCTCCGTTGGGCTTATCCTCAACAACCCACAGTCGGTTCGCTTGCACCCAGCTAACCTCAGCCTGAAGGGAAGCATTGGCAGGTAGCTCGCCCCAGGACGCGGGGATGTCGCTCAAGCCGGTAACGTTTCCACTTACAGCGGATCCTAAGTGGTAGTCCGAGCCAACCGTTCGCTCGGTTTCCGGAGATGGGTAGAGGCGATCGAGTTCGGAATAGGTCCACGCTTGAGCATCTGGCTTACTCATGCCCTGTTCCCGGCATTCTTTGATCAGACGATTCCGGATCGGCTCGACCTCCGCCCAGCGGCCATCACGTTGTAATCGCTTTGTCACGCTCAGTGGATCAACCTCGGGAGCCTGGGAGGCTGTGGCTGCTGAAAGACCCTTGCTTTGCGACACTCCGTCAACCTTCGATGCGTCCATGACTAATCCCTTCCATTGGCGTTCCCAAGTACTAACGGCCATTATAGGAGGTTAGCGGGAAGAGCTAAAGTCATTTCTTTGCTACCCATCGATCCACAACCGCCGACTTCGTTTCCTCGCGCGTGTGTGCGTGAGGCGATCATCTGGAACGCCGTCCGATACGTCCCCCAACGTCCCCCACAGTATCCCCTGCTGCGGGATCACATTCGTTTACCGCTTAAACGCAGTTACGTCCCCATCGGTCTGGTAGCCGCTGAGCAAAGGGTCGTAACCGCCTGTCAGACTCAGCGGTGGCGGTGCATAGGGGAAACTCACGTTTGAGTCGTCAGGTCATCCCCTCAGCATCGGGAGCGTTCTCGGTGGGGAATCCAATCAAGGACAACCCCTTCGCAGCCCGTCGACCTCACGTCTGGACAATTTCGGAAGTAATTTGGTCTTGCCGATTCTGCCTGATTCTCGGCCTTCTATACGCTCGTTTAACGCATTCGGAGCGTTGATTGACCCGAACGCCAACCAACGCACTCCAAACGCTACCACGAGCCAACCGCGAGACGCATCAAGGATTCTTGACCATTGAAAACCGAGCCAATTCCAAACACTGCTTGCGGACCGTCTTGGTCAACATTGGCCACAATTCGATCAGTTTTGCCAAATCGCTCGGGATGTTACCACCGGCGTTACCACCGTTCGCAAAACCATGCGTTTTCCCTAGTGATTTCGTACTGTGTTCATCCCCTTGCGGGGGCATTGGTATTGAAATCCCTGAGATTGCCGCACCATCAGGTGCCATGATCGCAGGGGTTTTTGCATTTCTGGTTTTGCTACGTTCGCCCGGATTGGCACCGATGTCAGCAAGGCGAAAAACATCAGGCAAAACCGAATTACTCTCCCATTTTGTGGAAACGTACGCAGGACGCCCATCGTATCGCTTTGGCTCGGTATACCTGTTTTTCATAGCTCCCCGGTACTCTTGCGACCACATCAACCCCCTGGAAAAACAAGGACAAAAGTGTGCGCTAGGCCCATGGGATCTCCGGGTTGAAACACGCCAAGGATTGGAGCCCCCTATCAAAACTTTCTGGACGCTTGCTTGCTTTGGGAACCTAGCGTTTGTACTCGATGTCGTCATCGGTTCCGTATTGTCCGTCTGGACCATTCGACCAGATACGAAATGTCTTGCTCGATTTTCCGTAGTTGTAGGGGTTCCCCCACGGGTCGTTGGGGACAGGCTTGTCAAGCTTCCGCACCCATCGCGACTTGTCTGCCAAGTCGCTAGGCAATTCATATAGGCTGTTGAGATTGCTTGGAGTCTCACCGACCTGTACTTGATACTCACGCAAGCTTTTATCAAGAATCCCCATCATTACCTTGGCCTGCGTTTTCTTAACGCCACCAAAGTCCTTCATCATGTCTTCCACTTGTTGACCCTTACCGGATGACATCGCAGCAACCATTGGATCAACTCGCGGCGCAAATAACCACGATAGCAACACCTCACCACCGATTGCAACTAAAATCAGGACCGCACCAGCAACGACGGCTAAAACCCATGGATTTTTCATTTATCTTTCCCGATGTATTCGCACGTTTAATCTGCTAATTGTAGCCCAAGACCACAGCTAACACGTCGCAACTCGGTGTTTGTCTCCCGGATTTTGCCTTATTCTCGACCGCCTAACCGCTCGATTGACGCATCCGAAGCGTTGATTGACCGGAACCAAACAACGCTCTCCAAACGCCACAGCCGGGCAACCGCGAGACACATCAGGGATTCTTGGCGGTCGTGTGCTTAGTCGCGAAGTTGAAAACTGGGAGATTTGCGTTGAAAGAGCACAATTCGCCAAATCAACCAGATCAGAAAAGCTACGCTCGCGCTCAACCCATACAACCAGAGCCCCGCAAACATCGGTTCCGAAAAACAGACAAGATTTAGCCCGATCCAACCCATCGTGCCAATAATGGAAAGCACCATCGCAAAACTATCCACTTGGTACGAAAAGGGTTGACTCAATTGGCTATTTCCAGTTCTGGCCAACGGTTGCCCGAGGCGATGACTCGATTCGCTGGACCGAACACTCATTCCAGGCATTGCATGCGATCTCGATACTCGTGTTCACCGATCGCTTGTTTTAGAAATTGATAGCTCAATGCATAGCGCTGCATCCGCATTGCGTCCTCCGTTTCATGTCCTGCACGATAAGCGACGCGACCAATGCGATAGTTATCTTCCAAGTCCGCCAGCTTCGCTTGTTTTGCGATGGCGTTGCGATTGAGCTCGATCACGTAGTCACAGTACGACTGCCCCTCGACGCGTGTTAAAAGAACAATCGCTTGGATGGCGGAATCGCTGATCTCGTTGCGACGTAGTTCGTCGACCGTTCCAGCCGTATCTTCCAAGTAATCATGAAGTACACCAGCTTGCTTTTCGAACGGATCGCTGACGCTTTCCATGACACGCAACAAATGCAGGATGTAAGGCTGCCCCGCCTTGTCTCGTTGGCCGAGGTGGGCGTTCATCGCCAATGCGATCGCGCGTTCGAGTGCGTCCCATGGTTTGGTATTTTTTAATGGGCTAAGGCTCATTTTGTTAGCTAGCTAAAAGTTGATTGTTTCTAAGCCATTGCACTGCATCATGAATGGACTCATGCACTGGCCGGGGTTTGTAACCCAATTCATCCATGGCTCGCTGACTTGAGTACCAATGAAATTGAGATGCCATCTCAATGGCGGCCGAGTTGACATCCAGTTCACGGTTTAGAATCTTGCTCAGCATATCACCGACAACACTTCCTACGAATCGGCTAGGGGCTCGCATGTAGGTAAATGGTCCGCGTTTGCCCAACTCGGTTGCGATTCGCTGCCATAGTTCGAGATACGTAAGATTCTCACCGCCAAGGATGTAGTGCATTCCGGGCTTGCCTCGTTCGATTGCTTGGAGGATTGCGTCGGCGACGTCGCGCGGGTCGCAGACCGTGCAACCGCCAGAGGGGGCCAGCGGTGCAAAGCCCTGCAAGCCTTGGATCATCCGACCGCTGCTCGGCTTCCAATCCCACGGCCCGAGCATAAATCCCGGATGAACGATCACGACATCTTGCCCTGATTTAGCCGACTGGACGGCGAGTTCCTCGGCGGCTCGCTTGGTTACGACATAAGTACATGGAATCTGTCCATCGCCGATGGTTTGCTCGTTTGCTGGGTGTTCCTTCGTGCCAAGGGCTAGCGTATTAACAGTAGAAATGTGAATAAACCGAGTGTGATGTTTGGCAGCTTCTGCAAGCAGTCGTTGGGTACCATCTCGATTCACTCGCAACCCTTCCTCGAGGCGTGACCAGCCGATTTGGATATGAGCCGCGCAATGAATCACGGCATCGAACGGGTTCTCAAAGACCTGAGACAAGTTCTCGGCATTCATTAAGTCCACAGAGTAGACCGCTACATTCAGGCCCGCAAAAGACTGACTATTTCGACCGGATCGGCACAGACTGGCAACCTCGAACCCTCGATTCAATGCCTGCCGAATGACGTTATTACCTAAAAGTCCGGTTCCACCAGTGACTAGAATTCGCACGTGACCAAATCCTTAAAATTGTTGCTCAAAACCACGTTGGAGCCCCATTTTTGGCCCGTACGGTTGACCTACGCAACGGTACGCGCAAAAGGGGGGCTGCTACGTTAGTATTAATCGCTGTACAATGTCAAGCTTCTCTTCTACTATCAATCGACGAAAAACAACCGATGCCGATCATAACCACTCGAAACCTCTACAAACAATTCGGCACGGGGGACGTTGCTGTGGAGGTGTTGAGGGGTGTCGATCTTACCATTGACAGCGGCGAATTTGTGGCTGTCATGGGCCCTTCTGGTTCCGGAAAAAGCACGCTTATGAGTATCATTGGCGGAATCGAACCGCCGACAAGTGGGCAAGTGATTTTGGATGGTGTTGATATCGCCAATTTGAATGATGACGAACGCACACTATTGAGACGACGAAAAATCGGGTTTGTCTTCCAAGCGTTTAATCTGATTCCGACGCTTTCTGCTGTCGAGAATATTGCTTTGCCGCTGGAATTGGATGGCGTCGATTGGAAGACAGCCAAGAAACACGCCATGGAGGCGCTGGAACGCGTCGAGCTCACGCACAGAGCCGATCATATTCCAGCCAAACTCTCGGGTGGAGAGCAGCAACGTGTTGCAGTCGCGAGAGCTATCGTGATCAAGCCCGCGATCTTACTCGCTGACGAACCGACTGGAAACTTGGATTCCAGGCAAAGCGGTCGCATAACCAAGTTGCTCGGCGAACTAGCTACCGATTCGAAACAAACCATTGTGATGGTTACACATGATGCCAATGTAGCGAAATCGGCGTTTCGGTTGTTAATGTTTCGCGATGGCAACATCGAACGCGATCTTTCTCACGATGAGTTTGCTACCAATGCGCAGGCGTTTAACATGGGGTCGGGGCAGTTTCCAAAGGTACCTTTGCGTCCGATCGACCCCGCGATTCTCTCGGAGGGGAATCGCTGATGCCATTGAGGAAACTATCTGTTCGGGAAATTCAATCGCGTCCAGCGCGCAGTTTGCTCACCTTGCTCAGTATCGTGATTGGAGTTGCAGCCATTGTTGCAACTTCTCTCGCATCGACATCGGCGCAACTCGCTCAGATCGCGATGGTGCGAGCCGTAACAGGAAATGCATCCCTTGAAATTGAAGGAGCCGGAAGTTTATCCTTTGATGGCAAGCCGTTGGAGCCGATTGCAAGTCTGCCGGGTGTGGCTGTGGCGTCGCCCATTCTTCGCCGCTATTCCAATATGACGTTGTCCGGCGCTGCGAACTCCACGTCCGACGAGCCAATAGCACCGACACGTTTCCGAGTGCAGTTACTAGGTGTCATCCCGACTCTGGACAAACAAGTTCGAAGTTATCAGTTGGTGGAAGGCGGTGGGCTAGAACAGACCGAAGGCAACACTCCAGGCGTATTGATGGATGCCAGCTTTGCGAAGTCCACCAACGTAAAAGTGGGAAGTGAAGTGCGCTTTCTCACGAAAAGTAGTTTGCAACCCAAGGCTGCGACGGTTGTCGGCTTAATCAAGCCAAACGATGCGAGCGCCGCACTGCAATCTGGACTCATCGTTGCAGACCTCACGACCGTTCAGCGATGGTCACGTGCGCCGGGCAAACTCGATGCCATTCAAATTGTCCTGGACACGGGCGCAAAGATGGAGAACGTGCGAGACGCGATCAAGGCCCAACTTCCGGAAGGCTTGAATGTGCGAGAGCCAACGCTGCGAAGTCAAGTCGCAAACGAAAGCACGATTGCACCACAGCAAGGGCTTCGATTAGCAACGTTATTCGCTTTAGTGATCTCGACGTTGATGATCTACAATACGTTTCAGATGAATGTCGGGGAACGTCGTAGACAGCTCGGAATACTTCGGTCACTCGGTGGCACACGCAAGCAATTGCTTTTGATGATCGTTCGCGAAGGGCTATGGCTCGGCTCAATCGGTTCTATCTTGGGCTGCGTATTGGGGTATTTCGGAGACTCAATCCTTCGCAAGTCGACCGCTCAGTTATTGGAAATTGAAATTCCGCCGTGCCCTTTTTCGATTTGGCCCTATTTGATAGCAGCGCTATGCGGAGTAGCCATTTCTTTAATCGGCGCCTTCTTTCCCGCATTTCGTGCGTCGCGATTGTCACCCTCTGAGGCAATGCGAGTTGTCGCCACGGGCGAATTCGGAACCTCAAGAGTGGGATGGATTGGATTCGGCTGTACGCTCATCCTGATCGGGACCGCAATCCAAGTTCTATCGATCATCGCGGTCATCGATGTAAAACATGCCATTTTCGGCGTCATGCTAATGAAGATAGGTATTGTCTTCTTACTCCCGGGAGTCATTGGAGACTTGACGGCTTGGGTGGCATGGCTGCTGGGTAGGTTTCTTCCGACGGAAGCCAAGCTGGCGCGACGGCAAATCCTTCGCCATCGAGGCCGATCTTCTTTGACAATTGGAATTGTCTTTATTGCAATGGGATCTGGATTAGGTATGGCAAGTACCATCCTTGACAACATTCGAAACGTGGAGGGCTGGTACAAACGGACCATCGTCGGGGATTTTTTTGTTCGAGCTGCCATGCCGGATATGAATAGCGGGCAGTCGGCGGACATGCCCGATGGATTGGTTGAAAAAATTGTCGATATGCCTGGGGTTGAGTTGGTCGATATGCTTCGCTTTGTCAGTGCGCGAAGCAATGAAGCAACGGTCGTTGTTGTCGTTCGAAAATTTAACTCGACGACGCAGGACTATTTCGATTTGATTGAGGGGAATGAATCGGAAGTAATGTCGGGCGTTCGAAATGGAGAAGTTGTTTTGGGTTCGGTGCTTTCCCAACGGCTGAATCTTCATATGGGCGATACTATCCCGCTCGACACAAATCAAGGTTCGACTAGGTTGAGAATTGCTGGAGTGACCAATGAGTATATCGCGGGCGGTTTGACTCTCTATCTCGAAGCCGAATTTGCAAAGAAACTTCTCAATTTCGATGGCACCGATGTGGTTGTCATCAAGGCGGCTCCAAAGGAGTTGGCTAATGTCGAAAATCAATTGCGAGCTTTATGCAACGAGGCAGGAATGATGTTTCAGTCGAATGTTGACTTGGAAAGAATCATTCAATCGAAACTCAATGGCATGGTGGGTGGACTCTGGGCTGTTCTCGCAGTTGGCACCTTGATTGCTGCGTTGGGGTTGATCAATACGTTGGCCATGAATATTTTGGAGCAGACGCGAGAGATTGGTATGCTACGTGTCGTTGCAATGACGCGTTGGCAAATTCGCAAAATGATTTTAGCTCAGGCGATGATCATGGGAATCATTGGTATCGTTCCTGGCGTTCTGACAGGTATTTGGATCTCGTACGAAATCAATTTGACAACCATGCCGGTAACCGGTCATGACATCCAATATCAAATTCACCCTTGGCTATTGATTGGAGCGTTGCTGTTCGAGATATCGGTCGTGGTGGTAGCAGCCATGATCCCAGCGGAACGCGCCGCTCGGCTCAACCTCTCCACCGCCCTTCAGTACGAGTAAAAGCATTTCCTCTCAGAAAGCGTCCAATTAAGGTCATCTTAACCGCTCCCATCTGACCGAAGACATGCTCTTACTCGACAATGCCACCTAGATCAAGCGATTGACCATCCCCCTTGTTTCCTAATTTCGAAAACACCGCTGGGTGTATTGAATAAGATATAACGTGAGTTGCTCCATCCACGAAAACAAAATTACATCCATTGGCATGGCTTGATCCAAAGTGCGAAATCGAGCCAAGTTGGCTATCGCCATCACCGACCGGTGGACCAACGGTAAAGCGATGTAAGTCTCGGTTCTCACCGGCGGTTAAGGGCTGATTAAAACCATTTCCCAAGTACTGTTCGCCGCGCGGTGCCCATTTTTCACCGCAGTAAATTACTTGACTCGCCCCGTCCAGAACATTCGATTGTTTTACTTCGGATCTAACGAAGGACATGCCACTCGCCATGCTTGTCGACGGCCAAACATAATGAATATCTGTCAGCGACGCAGGTCCGCTATAGGTCTCCCACGAAATGTCTCCCGCGTTCACCGCAAAGTCAACGCGGGCTAGATCCACGACCGTTCCCCCAAAATGATAATCGAGCGGTTCTCTCACCGGGTTTATCACGGGAACTGGACGTGAGGGGCATAAGAATGTATCAACGGACATTCGAACATAGGATTGAAATTGTTCGCGTGAATGTCGTCGACTCTCAGTTGGAGACATTTCATAAAGGCGTGTCTGCTCGATGAACGGCAAAATAGAAAACAGCCAACCCCCCGGCTGCTTTGCTCCAAAGCCCCTATCATGCAACCCTACCCACAAATACCCCCAACCATTCGAGGGGTAAAATCGCACGGCGGACTCGTGCAACATTGCTGCTTGTCCGCATTGCCTCAGGTTATTAACGCACTGAACCATTCGTGCGCGTTCTCGTGCCGCGGAAACAGCTGGCAGAGTTAGAGATGCCAAGATTCCAATGATTCCTATAACTACAACCAATTCAATGATGGTTACGCCCTCTCGGAAATGGCGACCGCTTGATTGGGGGGAAGAGTCCAGAGGCCTTCGAAAGTTCAAAGCGTATACAATGATTATGGCAACGCCAAGGAGGATGGATGTTCGTGCAATCGTCATCCATCCTATAGGATCCAGGTGTGAAGTTCCAAAGCATCCACAATTGATCTGCATCCCATACGCGAACGCTGCAATCTGAGAAACCAGGTAAGTACCAAAAACAAAGCATGCGACGATCGATGCAGCTCGTGCTAGTTCTCCTATGAGCATTCCGACTCCACAGGCGATATGCATGATGGGCAGCAAAAGCGAAAGAGTTTCGGCTGCAACTACAGGAATGAACTGATAGTTGACAATAGAGACGAAATGATCAGGTGGGTTCCTTAGATGCAACACTCCACTCACCATTAGAATCGTGGCCAAAACTATCGTCGCAAATTTCAATAAAAATGTATACCACCACGTCACTTCCGCACCTCGCAAGGCATTCCAGCACGTTCCCATGCCAGCATTCCCGGCCGGAAAATTCGTAATCGATGAAATCCTAAACGCGTCAACTCACCTGCAATGATATCCGAAGAATGACACCCAGCGGATTGACAGTAGAGAACAAACTCTGTCGTTAACGGTAGGCCATGGGTCATCTCAAGTAGCTGTACAGTCGCAATGTCGACTGGCATGTTGACTGCGTTGGGCAAATGCGCATCGACAAAATCGAAATCGTAGCGGCAGTCAATAATAACGCTGGAATTGGAAGGATCGCGACAAACGCAACTCAACTCATCGATACTAATTTCCGGAAATTGGGTTGCGCCAAGTTCATGCGCAATTGCAAATGCGTTAGCTCGACGAATCTTTGGAATACTGGGCGAGCAATAGCAGGCGACAAAACCGCAGAGAATCACGCAGCAGAACACCATAAGCTCATTCATTAGGGTAGGTGATAAAAGACAATGGAATACACTTGAACCCAAAAAAACAAGACTCAATGCAACGGCAATTTGCAAGGTGAAGACAAAAATATCTGTAGAAACAAAGTTTGGTGGAGATTGGTTTCGAGAAAAGACACAGACTGCAATACCGTCCCATCTCGAAACCAAGTCAGATACATCAACCAGAAACGAACCACCCTCACCGTCCTTTACCAACGCCTTTCCATCTTGGATTCCAAGAAACAACAACCAATGCGTATACTTGCCGGGTCTGCCTCGAGGGCTCACGTGCAAAACTAGCGGTTTTGAAGATGATCGAAGCGTGAAGGCGCTTAGCCATCGATACGTCGTTGCCTCCGCACCCAAAAACCTTGCTGCTTTCTCTAAATCGTCGCTCGAACTCCCTTTGTACGAAGACACAAAGTCCGTCTGCAGTAGATCGTCAAACGGCAAAGTTACCGATTGTCCATCCTCGCGCAGCACGGTGGAAACAGCACCATACACCGCATAAATACCACAGTAGTTTCCCAAAGTTTGCTGGCGAGGAATCTGTGCTCCATGGACAAAATTTCCGAGCATGCTTGTGCAGATTAGAATGCAAAGTAATGCGTGCAACGCAAAGGATTTGGTCATGGTATACTTCGGAACCCCGGTTGCTGTTTTTTCTTGCGATTCAATCTGTTTAGAATAACCACGATCAACGGAATAGCGATAAAACAAAGCAACAACCAAAAATAGGTCTCGAAGTTTCTGCCACCTGTCGATGCAAACTGTGATTGACTCAAATCGTCGATGGTCCCTTTGTGATAGACCCGAACCACCTTGCCGTCTTGCCAAACAGCTTTGATTTGTTCTTGTCCGTCCAAAAAAACGCGAGTGCCGTTCGGAATCACCTCTGTCAAAAGGGCGTTCACCGTTCCACCGAAAGTCATACCAGTGGCAACCATGTTTGACGTTGAACCACCTTTCTTACCACTACTGTAGATCGCCTCGGACTTGGAAGTGACTTCGAAACCATTCTGATTGACGTACTTAATATCACAAACGGAGATGAGTCTTGAGACTATGTCCTCTTTCTTTTGTTGGGATCTTGAACTTGCCGGTCTTGACTGTTGTGACGAGTGTAAAAGTCGCCAGTTGCCCTGAAACTTTTCGAATTCTCCATGAAACTGAACACCTCCTTTTGACAGATCGCATACCCTTCTATCAGGCTTTGTGGCGTCCACCCGAATCTCAGTAAGGTCAAGTGTATTAGAACTGCCCTGTAGGAACGGAATGGAAAAGTCCGTGAAAACGTGAAGCTTGCTGAGGTGAGTTTCCCCGAAAGGAACCTTGGGTTTTGAGTATAGCTTCAAACTCAAGTCGCATTTGTCAAGTTCGTTGGCTAGTTTTTCCAAGCTTTCTCTGCTCGATGGAAATTCTGCCTTGAATGGTTCAGTTTGTCGGGATAGTTTCAACAATTCGGTCCCCGATGCGATTTGAGTCGTCTCAACTAAAATAAGATTCATTCCGTTCTGAATATACTTGGGATCGATCGTGGTCGCAGACAAGCGTTTCAAACGGAAATTGTGAAGATCTTTGACACGCACAGATCCCACGCTCATAATATACACGTCACCATCAGGGATAGCAGAGTGTGACTCAAGATACTCAAACGCCGTTGGGTAAATTACATCGAAATCAGATGCTTTTTCGGCTCCGTACAATTGGCCGAAAAACACCGTACAGATCCAAACAACGATCAACGCACCAAAATCGCGGTTTAGAGTCATTAAGATCCACCTGAAAAATCAGCCACTAGGTTCTATTCAACTACAATCGAGAAAAAAATCATTGAGTGGTCTTGCGAGTTTTTGTGCATGGAGAAACAGGATCTGGGTAAGTCCAAACCATTCCAGCTTTGGCCCTGCACAATGGTTCCGTATAGTCGGACATGTTGCAATCCACGTAAACGAATGCCCCCCCGAAAATCGATGAATGGAAAGTCTCTGTTACAAGCAATGTCGACTTTGGAACGACAACGTTAGCAACCATTGCGATAGCCGCAATTCCAAGACACACTACAAATTTTGGCATTTCGGATTCCAATTCCTCGGTGATTTTGTCTTATTTGAACGTACAACTAATTCCCCTACAAGTAGAAGCAATATTTCATGGGTCAATGCGACACGGTTCCCGAAAATACACCCAAAATAGTTTTTATATTTTGAACGGTGCTATTGGATTTCGCCATTCGTATCTGCTTTTACTATTGCTGGGAATTTGGGAACTTGGGGACTTGGGGAATTGGGAATTGAGCTGCGAAACCTCCTTCGGAATGGTATTGTGTTAGCGCCAATGAGATACGGGCCCATCTACGCTGAACTGTTCGTCTTGTGATTTTTAGTCGACTGGCAACATCCTTGATGGATAGGCCCTCCATGCGATATACGAGAACTGCGGATAACTCAGGAGAATTTAGTTTCTGAATCCAATTCTCGACTTCTTCTCGCCACTCAGCGAGCTGGTCGGGAGCCTCACGCGTTTTTTCCTGCAGTTCGCCGATTAAGCTTTGCATGATGGGCTCCTGTCGTCGAAGCCTGCCGATTTTCGTTACTTCGTTAATGACTTTCGACTTGGCAATCTTTCTGCACAGAGATAACAGACCATTTAGACTAGCGTTTTTGAAGGGACGCTCGCCTAGCAAATATGGAGTCATGTCGCAAAAAACGTCTAATGCGATTTGCTCGTCATCCAATCGATGTCGAACGCTCGCCCCGATCAGACTTTTGATCGAATAAAGTGTCGCCGGATTAAGCAATTCGAACAGAAATCGCAAGCCATCCTGCTTTTCCGCAGGCAAGGACATTCTGTCCTGCAACGTTAAGAGTACCAACACGATCGATTCGTCGGATGCCCCATCAATAGAACTTCGATGCAATACTTGTTTGGGCGCCATCGATACCTCAGTCTCACGGGCCGGGTTTAGAAAATCCTTATGAAGTTTAGCGTTCCGCAAGGGCGGGGAAACAAGTTTTCTGCACTTTTTGGGCTATTTATGCGAGTGCGCTGTCGGTTCGCTTCTTCGACGAGGCAAAACGCTTGATTCGTAGCCGCGACACTGGCGTAAAGCCAGATAGCATGAACAATTGGGACAATTGTTCTACAATGTGAGTGCCATTTGGCTACCATAGACCTGCATCCATCACCCTTTCGAAGACTGCCGAACTACGGATGAATCGCTACACTTTCCTTACGATCCTATGTTGTTTCTTCGGCTTAGATCACTCTGCATCTGCGGCCGAGCCAGTCCTGCCGGCTCGGCCAAACATCGTTCTGATTCTGGCAGATGATTTGGGTTACTCCGATCTCGGCTGCTATGGTGGCGAGATCGATACGCCGTATCTAGACGGGCTCGCCAAGAACGGGATTCGCTTCACTCAATTCTATAACACCGCTCGCTGCTGGCCCACGCGTGGTGCTTTGCTAACCGGCTACTACGCTCAGCAGATCCATCGCGATGCCTTGCCAAATGTGGGGGGTGGCGGACAAGGGGTTCGGCAACGCTGGGCTCGGTTGCTGCCCGAGTACTTGAACTCCGCTGGCTATCGCAGCTACCACAGTGGCAAGTGGCATATCGACGGCAAAGTGCTTGACGGCGGTTTCGCTCGCTCGCTCAACATGAATAACCAAGGCAACTTCTTCACGTCGGCCGGCAACGCGGTCGACGATGTGCCATTGAAGCGATCTGCGGATGAAAAGGACTATTATGCCACGATCGCGACCGCCGATCATGCCATCGAATGCTTGAAGGACCATGCTGTCAATCACGCCAGCAAGCCCTTCTTTCATTACATTCCGTTCATCGCGCCGCACTTTCCATTGCATGCGCTACCCCAAGACATCGCCAAGTACCGCGACCAATATTTAAGCGGATGGGACGCGATGCGTGAGGGTCGCTTCGCTCGGCAAAAGGCGATGGGAATTACGAAAACCAGTCTGTCTCCAATGGAGCGCGATGTCGGACCGCCGTATGCCTTCCCGGATGCCATGGAAAAACTCGGACCAGGGGAGGTCAATCGTCCGTTCCCGTGGCAAGAGTTAAATGAAGAACAGCAGCGATTCCAAGCGACGAAGATGGCCATTCATGCTGCCATGGTTGATCGCATGGACCAGGAGATTGGGCGTGTCCTCGCTCAACTCAAATCGATGGGAGTTTATGAGAATACGCTGATACTTTTCGCTTCTGACAATGGTGCAAGCGCCGAGATTATGGTGCGCAATGGAGGCCATGACCCGAAAGCAACGCCGGGTAGCGCCGCGTCCTATCTCTGTCTCGGCCCAGGCTTTTCTGGAGCCTGCAATACGCCTCACCGACGCCACAAGACTTGGGTGCATGAAGGTGGAATTAGCTCACCCCTCATTGCCCACTGGCCCAACGGAATCACGACCGCAAACGAACTTCGCCACACTCCGGCTCACGTTATCGACATCGTTCCTACGCTGCTGGAAATCACTGGGGTTGAGAAGCCAAAGGAATGGGCATCCGATGGAGCTCCGGTCGCACCTGGCAAGAGTCTGACGCCAGCCCTTGGTAAAGACGAAATCATAAGCAGAGATAGTCTCTGGTGGCTGCACGAAGGCAATCGCGCAGTGCAGGTTGGAGAATGGAAGCTTGTTGCCGCAAAAGGAGATCCATGGGAGCTGTACAATCTCACCACCGACCGAGCCGAGCAGCAAAACCTTGCCACTCAAATGCCAACCAAAGTGATCGAACTCGAAAAAGTTTGGCAAAGTCAAACCGACAGCTTCGTCGAACTTGTCAAGAAGTCCCCCCCTGCCCAACCGAAAGCCAGAGCTGGCAATGCCGAACGCAACAGCAAGGAGTAGGGCTCCCATCGAACATGAGCTACTGCCTGCTGGACAAGCGGAAACGGATCGATGCGATTGGAGGGCTCGCTGTTACGGTTGCCATCGCCCAATGGATCGCTGTTTTTGCAACCGCATTCCGCAGATCGACAATCGCACGCGGGTTCTGATCGTTCAGCACATGCGAGAACGGTTTCATCCTTTTAACACTGCCCGAATCGTTCGACGATCGTTGTTGAATTCGAGTTTGTTGGTCGACCACAACGATCGCCTTGCAGATCTCCTTACAAAAACAACGCTATTGCCGGATGCCGGATTATTGTATCCCGGGCCAGGTTCGCAACTCATGAACGATCTTGCAGTCGATCAGCGACCAAAGCAACTGGTTGTCCTGGATGGTACTTGGCATCATTCGAAAACACTGGTGCGCGATATTCCTCAATTGCAGCGACTTCCGAGATATCGGCTAGCACCGTCTGAGCCGAGTCGATACTGCATTCGTCGCGAACCCGATGTCTCATTTCTGTCGACCGTCGAAGCGACGGTGGCTGCATTGCGTTTCTTAGAACCAGAAACGCGTGGATTCGAAGAACTGCTGGCAGCATTCGACACGATGATCGAGAGCCAGTTAGCTCTTCCGAAAGCCGAATACGGGTCCCGCAGGAACCACCGTCGCCGAGAGAAATTCTTAAACATCCCCAGATCGCTCCAAAGCAACCTTGAGAACATTGTGGTTGTCTATGGCGAGTCGGCACCCGGTGTAGAGTTAGGTAGGGCCGGAGATGATCTCAACCAAGATCGTCCTTCGGTCGCCAAATGGCGCGCGCCGATCTATTGGGTAGCCGAACGACTTGGAACGGGGGAACGATTCGAATCTGCACTCCAACCCCCCTTTGCATTTTCGTCGACGTTTCTTAGGCATATTGAACTCCCCAGTGCTGTTTTCGAGCAAGCCCCTTCGGTGGACGTTGTTCGGCAAAATTGGCAGGCATTCTTGCGGCCTCACGACACGATTGCTTTCTATTACTCGAACATCCCAAAGCTGCTGGACGAGATTACCGGACTTTGCCATCGGCGATTGGGCCATCCGAGATTGTGCCATCCAAGATTGCACTTGAAGAGTATTCAACTCGCGGAGCGCCCTCACAAAACGCTCGAGCAATTGCTAGCCGCCCTCAAGGTAGAGGCAAGCCCAATCGCGTGTGCTGGGCGACCTGGAAAACGATTGGCTGCCACCGTCGCACTGGCAGTCTATTTGCATTTCTATGACGCATCCGATTTGGTATAGAAAGTGGCCTTGTATCTCGCTTGACTATCTCCGGAGCCACTGGCCTTGTGCCCCACGTTTGCAGCATGCCTGTTGGACACAGCCGACAAAAGTCAAAGTAGTAGGCACATTCCATGTGCCGTCCACCTGGAATCCTGGCAAAAGCTCGACTGCGAACGGCACGGCGGAGCGTACCTGCACCTTTTGTCGGCTGTGTCTTGGTGTGTTGCGAATGTAGTCGAACTACGCAGTTCTAGTTGAAATCGTCGAATTGTGTTACAACTTGGTCCCAACGTGCGGGACGAAGGTCCTGCGGACATCGAACCGATTTACCAACATTTTTATTGATATTCCATGAGCGTCAACGTCGAAAACTGCATTATCATCGGTAGCGGACCTGCGGGTTGGTCCGCCGCAATTTACGCTGCCCGTGCCAACTTGAAGCCGTTGCTTTTCGAAGGAGCAATGACGGAAGAAAACCGAGTGATGGGCCGCTACCCAATGGGTCAGCTCGCTCAAACCACGGAAGTCGAGAACTATGCGGGCTTTCCGACCGGAAAACTCAAGGTCTTCCTCGAATCGGCCATCGACAAAGACCGACATTACATGCTCCCCCCGATCGAAGAACATCCACACGCCGTCACCGGACCCGAGCTGATGGAATTGATGCGGCAGCAAGCGACCAACTTCGGCACTCGCGTGATCACAGATGATATCGTCAGCGTCGATTTTTCCGGAAAGCCATTTCAACTCAACACCAGCGAGAGTGGTTCATTCCAAGCCCACACGGTTATCATTGCAACGGGCGCAAGCGCGAACTACTTGGGCTTACCTAGCGAAGAAGTATTCCGAAACAAAGGGGTCAGCGCCTGTGCTGTCTGCGACGGTGCGCTACCTCGCTTTCGAAACAAGCCGCTTGTTGTGGTTGGCGGGGGTGACTCTGCAGTTGAGGAGGCGAGCTACCTAACCAAGTATGCATCGAAGGTCCATATGATCTTGCGACGCGGCGAAATGAGGGCGTCCAAAATCATGCAGCAACGCGCTTTGGATAATCCAAAAATCGAACTCGTGAAATTCTCAGTGGTCGATGAAGTTCTTGGCGATGCGAACGACATGCGAGTCGGAGTCACCGGCGTTCGAGTCAAGAATGTCGATACTGGAGCAACGACCGTACTCGAAGCGGCAGGTATGTTCCTGGCCATCGGGCATACTCCAAATACCAATTTTCTAAGCGGTCAAGTCGAGAAGCATGCCAACGGTTACATTCGCTGGACGCAACCCTATCGAACCATCACGAGCGTCGAAGGAGTTTTTGCAGCTGGCGACGTGGCCGACGATTACTATCGACAAGCGATCACATCGGCCGGCACAGGTTGCATGGCCGCCCTGGATGCCGAACGCTATCTCGCTGGAGTTGGAGTTCACTAATCTGTGGCAGCGCAGGATCAACCGATCGTTGTTCGCGGCGCCCGCGAACACAACCTCAAAAGCGTCGATCTCTCTCTACCACGCAATCAACTTATCTGCTTCACGGGTGTTTCGGGGAGTGGGAAAAGCTCGTTGGCGTTCGACACGCTGTATGCCGAAGGTCAACGTCGCTACCTGGAAAGCCTGTCGACCTACGCTCGCCAATTCGTAGGTCAGTTGCCCAAACCGGATGTCGACTTTCTGTCCGGCTTGAGTCCTTCGATCTCGATCAGCCAAAAGTCAACCGGAAACAACCCCCGTTCCACGGTCGGTACGATCACCGAGTTGCACGATTTTCTGCGAGTTCTGTTCGCTCGCGTTGGAACAGGCTTCTGCCCGACATGCAACTCGGAAATCGCATCGCAGACTCGGGACCAAATGATCGAGCGGATCCAGAACATGGATTCCACCTTTCCATACATATTTTTCGCCCCGATCATTCGGGGGCAAAAAGGGGAGCATCGCGAGCTATTCGATGACCTCCGCCGACACGGGTTCAATCGCGCGCGCGTCGATGGCCAAGTCTGCTTGCTCAGCCATCCACCCACACTCGAACGTCAAATCAAACACAGCATCGAGTTGGTTGTCGACCGAATCGCGATCGATCAAACAAGCCGACAACGCATTGCCGAAGCGGTCGATAACGCCATGAAGTTTGGCGAAGGGACTATGCTGCTTTCACGCTTGAAGCCCGATGCGTCTGCAAGTCCGCCTGAAACTCCCCTCGGTGAAACTTCTCTCGGTAAAACTCCCCTAAAAAAGGCTAGCCGAAAGAAAAAAAGTGTGAGTGCCACCGCCGCTGTCGAGAACGGAGACCTAGCGAACCAATCGCTGGACCGAAGCGACCCTTCGGAGGACATCGTCTTTTCGTCCAGTTACGCATGTGCCAAATGCGGTATCTCGTATCCGCCACCGACGCCGCAGTTGCTCAGTTTCAATTCGCCCCAGGGAGCATGCAAAAGTTGCGAAGGACTTGGCGAAACGTTTACGTTCACCGAAGAGATGCTGGTTACCGATGAGAGCAAGTCCGTCAAGAACGGTGCCATCCAACTGGTGGGCAAGTCGTCGGAGATGACCAAATGGTTTCGACGCTCGCTGACTTACTTCGCGGGCTACATCGAACATTTGAAGCAACTGGAACACAACAGTTTGCTCTCAACCCAATGGAAGAAACTGCCACAGGAGCATCGCAATTGGCTATTGTATGGATATCAAGGACTCA
>Ga0247834_1000303_pt1 | contig 95921 bp, 75 predicted proteins | sample LaCruzMarch2015__8_FD_187118 | JGI IMG/M metagenome (GOLD analysis project Ga0247834, IMG submission 187118) | Freshwater microbial communities from meromictic Lake La Cruz, Castile-La Mancha, Spain - LaCruzMarch2015_12m | ecosystem: Environmental > Aquatic > Freshwater > Lake | place: Spain...
CTTTTGGGCAACTGTATGCTTTTTAGCAATACAGACTCCACCTTGATGCCTTTCTCATTCAGTGTTTTGTCCATCAGTATACGAATTTGTTCTTCAATTTGGGCGCGTTCTCCAGTATGCATATCCTTGGCAAAAAATCTCGAACTTACATCGGCAACTGATGAACGAAATACAGGCAGGATGAGGTTTCTTTCAAAATCAGGGCCGATTTGTCGCAGTACATCTGCTGCCCTATTGCCCTGGACATTGTACAAGATGGAAACCTCAGACAGGATCGTAAGCCCTTCTTTGGAAGGAATGCTCAGCGAAACTTCCAAATTTACGGTTTGTGTTGGTACTTTAATTACGGTTGTAACAAACGGATTGAAGAAGCGTAAGCCATCATTAATTGGGCGATCATTGTATTTGCCCAAAGTTCTGCGCACGCCCACTTCTCCCTGACGTACAACTGTACAACTGGCAGCCAAGCAAAAAACCACCAGACCTAAAGCAATTTGAGAAATGAGATTTTTCATGTTTGGTGAAATTAAAGTAAAGCTATTAAAATAGATTGTATTACTTTTAAACGATTGTTTTTTTTATTTGTTCAGCATATTCGTTCAATTAAATTATTTTTCACAAAATTTTAACAAAAAAAAGCACCAATCAGTTGGTTTATATTTTGGGAATAGACTGATCTAATGATGAGCACCATCAGGAACAATTGATTTTCGTGAATTTAGGCAGGAGAATCTAGAAGTGAATAGTTAAGGTGGGCAAAAGCAATTAGAACAAAAAAGGGGCTGAAGAACAATCCTTCAGCCCCCTCTGAAACTTGCAAAAAACGATAGTATGAATGAAAAAAAAAAGACTAATAGTTAAAAAAATAAAAGTAAAGCTATCAAAAATAAATTTAATACTATTAAGTTTATTGCATAAATTTTTGTTCACAAAATTTTCTAGAATTTTTAACTTTTTTCAAAAAATCTCTTCCATCAGGAAATGCGATCTAGCAACGCATGTGCCAGGCTCTCCAGTGCAACCCGATTGGCAGCAGGAATACTCAATGCACTCAGGTGGGCAAAGGCATCATTCTGGTATTGTTCTTTGGTTTCCTGCGCTTGTTGGCGAATGTTCATTTTATCAAGCAATGCCTTCACTGCACTAATTTTACTTTTTGCATCTACGGTCGGGGTACTCATCAGTGCGGATAAAGTACTTCGATCTTCATCGGTAGCCAATTCCTGAGCTTTGAGGATCAAGTAAGTCTTTTTGTTTTGTACAATATCTCCGCCTATCTGTTTGCCCACATCTGCGGCTTCGCCAAATGTATCCAGGATATCATCCTGCAATTGGAAGGCAAGGCCGATATTGCGCCCAAACTCGTACAAGTGCCGAACATCTTCGGGACTGGCACCAGCAGCAAGTCCAGCCATTTCCAGTGCTCCGGCAATCAAAACCGAAGTTTTGAGTTCAATCATGTGCAGGTATTCGGGGATGCTTACGTCGCTGCGCATTTCAAAGTCCATGTCCAGTTGTTGTCCTTCACAAACCTCGCGGGCAAGTCGGTTGAATACTTTCAAGATCTCAGTCATGCGATCAGGAGCATCGATCAGCAGCAAGTAGTCGTAGGCATAAATGAGCATGACATCTCCAGAAAGAATTGCCGCATTGAGGTTCCATTTGGTATGGACGGTTTCTTTACCCCGCCGCAAAGGTGCAGCGTCCATGATGTCGTCGTGTACCAGGGAAAAATTGTGGAATATCTCAATGGCATACGCCAACGGCAAGGCAGCTTCATAATTGGGATTGAACAATTCATAGCCCATCAACGCCAAAATCGGGCGCAGGCGCTTGCCTCCAAGATCCATAATGTAATTCACCGGGTCGTACAGTGTGCCGGGTTGCCCCTCGAAGGGATGTTGTTGGCGGTAAGCTTCAAAAGCCTGATAATACGATTCAACCATAGCAATTTAAGGTTTTAGGGGTGTTTAGTTATCAGGGGGTAAATATACAGTTCCTCGAAACAGGAATAGCCCTATCTTTGTTCTTGTTAAGCAAAATGAAGTTTAAAAATGGAAAATATTTTTGACCTGATCATCATTGGCGGTGGCCCAACGGGCATCAACTGTGGCATTGCCGCCACGGAAGCTGGCATTAGCCACCTGATTTTGGAAAAAGGAGTAATGGTCAATTCACTGTATAATTTTCCTGTCAACATGACCTTTTTTTCCACCTCCAAGTTGCTGGAAATTGGCGATACTCCTTTCATTTCACACAGCGACAAGCCCACCCGTCGCGAAGCCCTGGAATATTACCGCCGCTTGGTTGAAAAATACCACCTCAATTTGCACCTGTTTGAAGAAGTCCAATCGATGGAGCGCAACGCTGATCAGCTCTACCACATCCACACCAGCAAGGGCGATTATTTTGCCCATAGTGTGGTGGTAGCGATTGGTTTTTACGATACTCCTCGCCTGCTCAATGTGCCTGGCGAAGAATTGCCCAAAGTCAAACACTATTTTGATGACCCCCATCCTTACGTTGGCCAAAAGGTGCTGGTCATCGGAGCGCGCAACTCTGCTTGCGATGTGGCACTTGAGACCTATTACAAAGGCGCGGAGGTCACCATGGCCATACGTGGCGAAGCCCTGCACGACAAAGTGAAATACTGGATTCTGCCCAATATCGAAAACCGCATCAAGGATGGTTCCATCAAAGCGTATTTTCATACCCAGGTGTTGGAAATTCGTCCGCATGAGGTCGTTTTGGAAGGCCCGGATGGCGTTTTTACCATCGAAAATGATTTCGTATTGGCCATGACTGGCTATCAACCCAATTATCCTTTCCTTGCCAAGTTGGGCATCGCCATCGATCCAGCCGGAGATTGTTTGCCAATACATGACCCCGAAACCCTGGAAACCAACCTGCCCAATGTATACCTGGCCGGGGTAGTCTGTGCCGGAGCCCGCATCAACAAACTCTTTATCGAAAATACCCGCGATCATGGCGAGATCATCGCCAGACATGTGAAAGAAAAACTGGTTGATGCTTAAAAAATATTCTGCCCAAAGCTGTAACCTTTCTCAATATTCGCAGTATAACATTAAACAGACAACGAAAAACGTCCCTTTCATATCATTTGTTAAATAAATCTTGGAGCAAGCAACTATTCACTGAAACTTTGCATCATTCACATATGGACGACTATGCTTTGTCCGTTTGTATAATACTGAAACATTATTTACACACTCGACTAACCGAAAAAATTAGTAAATGAAACGCTTTCTAGGCTTAGGGATTATGCTGTTGGCCCTCAACATAATCTATGCCCAAAACCCGGCCAAAGTAACCATCAAAGGGAATGTTGTTGATACGTCCAATACTCCCGCCCCCTACCCCACTGTAATGCTGCTCAACCCTACAGATTCCAGTTTGATCAACTTTACCCGCGCTGACGAAAAAGGTGCGTTTGAATTCAAGAACCTGCGCAACGTACCTTATTTGCTGAAAATCTCGCTGCTCAGTTACCAGCCCCGCCAATTTATGGTACCTGCCCACGATAAAGAAATCAATGATTTGGGTCAGGTTAAGATCAAACCCATTTCGATGGAATTAATGGAAGTCGTTATCCGATCGGCCAAAGCCAACCTGAGTTTCCGTGGCGATACCATCGAATACGATGCCTCTACCTTTAAAGTACCACCGGGTTCTACGGTGGAAGACCTGCTGCGGCGACTTCCCGGGATCGATGTAGACGCCGATGGCAACATCAAATCACAAGGAAAAGACATCAGGAAAGTAACCGTAGATGGAAAAAGCTTCTTTGGCGACGACCCCAAAGCTGCCACCAAAAACCTGGGGGCAGAGACCATCTCCAAAGTGCAGGTGTTCAACGAAAAATCAGAACAAGCCCAAATAACCGGTGTAGACGATGGCAAAAAGGAAAAGGTAATGAACCTGGAACTCAAAGCCGAATTCAAAAAAGGAACTTTTGGCAAAATCACGGGAGCATTGGGTGACCAGGAACGCTGGGCCGCCCGCGGAAACTTAAACAACTTCAACACCAAAGAACAGTTTTCCATCATTGGCTTTGGCAACAACATCAACCAAACAGGCGTCAACTGGGAGGATTATGGTGAATTCAAAGGCCAAAATGCTTTCAATGATTACGACAATGGTGACTTTGGTTTCAATAGCGGCGGTGGACGGTTTTATTATTCCAGCGGAGACGGTGGCCTGACCAATCGATTTGACGGTCGGGGTTTCACCAAAAACTATGGCGGTGGAGCGAATTACAACTTTGACAACGGCAAAAAATCCAAGTTGAATGCCAGTTATACCTACAACCAAACCGATTTGAACCTGGATGAATTTGCTTTCCGGCAGACCTTCCTGCCTGACACCAGTTTTTTCAACAACGATACCATCAACCAAGGGGAGTTCCGCAACAACCACATCCTCAATTCACGCCTAGAACAAAAAATTGACTCCAACAACGTCATCATCATCAAGGCCAACGCCCGCATCAGCAATCAGGATGCAGCGAGCTTGCGAAACCAGTCTTTCTTGACTAGCCTGGAAAAAGCCAACAACCGCCTGTCAGTAGACAATAACTCCAACCGCGATACCTGGGGGCTGACCAGCTCGATGATTTTCCGGCACCGTTTCAAGAAAAAAGGACGCGCCTTTGCCCTGAGCGCGGCTTTCAACCAAAATCAAAACGACCTGAACGAAAACTTTACTTCACTGAATCGCTTTTTTAATGCCACTTCGTTCACCCAGCAAATCCGCCAATTGAACCGCGACAACAACGGCAACGACGAAGTCAAATCCAGTTTGTTGTACACCGATGCCTTGTCCAAAAAATGGTTCATAGAAACCTTTTACAATTTCAGTCAATCGAGCAGTGAGAATCAGCGCCGGGTCACCAACCCCGAACTGAACAATCAACTGATCGAAAACCTGAGCTTGTTTTCCGACAACCGGCTGTTGTACAATCGCCTCGGCACGGGCTTGCGCTATTCTCACGAGGGACTTAATCTCTCTTTTGGGCTGGCTGCGCTCCAATATGATTTGCATAGCGAGTTTTCGCGCGACAAAGGTCAGACCCTGGTTGCTCCTGCACTGGATCGTACTTTTACCCACGTAACACCCAATTTTGATTTGAATGTTGAGTTGCCCAATAACATTTACCTGAGTACTGCATACAACTACAATGTACAGGCGCCTCAGTTCAATGATTTGCGCCCGGTGTCCACTTACAACAACCCTTCCTTCCGCTCAGAAGGCAACCCCAATTTGACCCCGGAATTGTCCCACAACCTGTCCGCAGGGATCAACTATTGGGATCCAGCCAGCTTCAGCAGCATCAATGTCAATGTGGAATACAGTGCCAAGCAAAGTCAAATTGTATACAATCAAGTCATTCAGCCCGATGACCAATTGGGCCTACTGAGCATCACCCGCCCTGAAAACGTCAAGGGTGGCAATGAATTTTCGACCTTTTTCTGGCTCAACCGCCCGCTCATCAAAACCAAGTTGACCCTTTCGGCCAATGGAAACCTGAATTTCAGCAAAAACCCTGCCTTTGTCAACGGCATTGAAAACGAGACGACCAGCAAAGGCAGCAGTTTTGGCATTGACCTGAACGCAACACCGAGTCAAAAATTCATACTTTCTTTGGGTGGCAACCTGAATTTCACCAATATCAGTTATTCTATTCAGGAAAATCAGAACCAGAAAATCCGCAATTCCAGCATCGACGGCTCCCTAAAGTACCAGTTTGCCAAAAAATCCTTTGTGGAAAGCAACCTGGATTACAACATCTTCCGCAATGATCGCTTTGATTTCAAACAAGACATTCCGATTTGGAATGCCTCCGTACGCCAGTTGTTTGGCAAAGGCAACAAGATTGAAGTGCGTTTGGCCGCTTTTGACTTGCTCAACAAACGGAAATCCATCCGACAGAATGGTTCTTCCAACTATGTGGAGCGCAGAATTTCCAACACCCTGGCGCGGTATTTCATGCTTAGCCTGAGTTACAACGTGCGTGGATACGAAAGCAAATTGAAGAAAAATAACTGGTTTTAAAAAAACACCAATGAAAAAAATAATTCTCTTTTTCCTTTTACTTGGCCCAATTCTGGTCTTTTCGCAGGAAATGGAAGGCCGCATCCGTTACCTGGTTGTAAACAACTGGACGAAACAGATGGAGCACCTCGATTACCTCAGCAAACAGCAGCGAGAAAAAGTGGCCTACATGTGGGGCAATCGTTCTGAGTGGAAATCCTACAGCAATCTTTTTGTCAAAGCCAACCAAACGAAGTACGAAGCCTCAGAAGAGAAAGCCGAACCGGAAGACGAAGGCGGCTATTCCTGGCGCAAAGACGTGTTTTTTATGAAACGGGACTTTGACAAAAACACCCAGTACGATGGCCTAACCATGCTGGGCAAAACCTACCTCGTCGAAGACAGTTTAGCGGCTCCAAAATGGCGCATTCTGAACGACCTAAAAGAAGTGGCAGGACATGTGTGCATGAAAGCCTTCGCACAAGATACGGTCCGCAAACAAAAGATCATTGCCTGGTTTGCCCAAGACATTTTACACAGCGGCGGCCCGGCAGGTTTTTACGGCTTGCCAGGTATGATCCTGGAAATAGATGTAAACGAAGGCGCACTGGTCTTGACTGCTGACTTGATCGAAATGAAAAAATTGACCACGGAGTTAGATCCTCCTGCCAAACTGAAGGGCAAAAAAATCAAGCAGGCGGATTACGACAAACTGATTAAAGCCCACATCAAAGAAAAAACGGAAGCCGAGGAACCCTGGTTTTGGGGGATTCGGTATATCTAACGCACATTACGCAATATAACCGCAGAGTAAAAGAGTTGACGCGGAGTTTCGCGGAGTTTTTTTAGAGGCACCTTCGGTGCGGAGAGGCCGCGGAAGTCGCCGTTGTTGAAGTTTGGTTCGTTGACCTAATCAAGTCTTAGTAGTTGATTTAGGCACGATACTGCTGGAGCACGATCTCAAGCTACCGCAGGTCGCAACCTCCTAAATACTAAAAAAACTCCGCGAAACTCCGCGTCAACTATTTTACTCTGCGGTTAAATGCGTGCGGTGAGTCAAAAATTAGACCTTGATTGATTTGGCGTGTAATCGACAGACCTAAGGTGGTGAAAAAACTACCTGCGGTATGTGCGTTAGTAACAAAACCCATCACCAAGGCGGAACAAAGCATATTCTTTAGGCTTCATGTAGCCCGGCACATCCGATTGATTGTCCAGTACCGCTTTTCGGGAAATTTGAATTTAAATCATTGACATGAACAAAAGACGACCATTTACCGCTTTGCCCTTATCGAAAAGGGGATGTGCACCAATTTAAATTCTCAAACAGACCAATGAATATTGTCCCTTCACTTATGCTGCCTTTTTGATCTTTCTCATCCTGATCGGATTGTACCACAGCCAAAACCCGCTGATGGACAACAAAATCATGGCAAGCCCAGCAATCAGGGTATAACTTAGTTTAAACTGTTCACCATTCGGGTTGAGTTCAAAATCCAGAATGGAACCATCGTGAATTTTTTCGATAAAGTCAGAATTGCGGGCATTGACGGCTAGGATCTGGCCAGTGGTGCAGTCGATTTGTAACTCCGTGAAATGATGCGTGAAAACAATTTTGGCAGTGCCTTTTTGTGGGCGTATGTCGATGCGGTCGATTTCAGCTGATTTTTTCAATGTATTAGTGGCGTAGGCCTTGGCTACCTTACTGATGCTGTCCAGGCTAATCCAGGCCTGGGTTTCTACATTGCTGCCCTTTTGGGTTTTGGGCAATAAGCCAGATTGTTTTTTCCAACCCAGCAGCAGGCCGGTTGTACCAATCAGGGTCAAAAAAAGAAAGAGTGGGATCGCGACCCAGCGATGCAATTTTCGGTAAAGTCGGGTAGTTGAAGCAATTCGCGTAGTCTTTTGGCTCATGTATACAGATTTTTTCCACCGATGAAGATAGAACAAATCTGCTACGGCGGTAGTTACTGCATAGCAAAAAGTGAAAGTAACGAGCTCGTTACTTTCAATCGATGTTCCGGTACTTTGAGGAAGATGGGCTTGAATGGAGCCGCGTTGAAATGGGAGACCAGAAAATGAAACTAGACCAGGCTAAAAAGACCGATACTACTGCTGAACGTTAAGAGAATAAACAGTACCTGACGGATGGATTACATTTAATTTGCTTACCTTCGGTTTGAAAAAAAATTAACAATTTGCAGTCAAGTATACCACTAGAAAACCCTAAAAAACTCCACAGATGAAAAAGAAGAACTACTGTTTGCTGTTGCTCCTCCTCGTTTCCCCATTGCTGCTCAAAAGTCAATTTCTGGCCGCCGATATCAATAAGTCGTTGGTGGGAAGCAATCCAGCTTTTGTGCGTGCGGGGGCGAATTATTTGGTTTTTACGGCCTCAAATGATAAATATGGCAGAGAATTGTTCGTCAGCAATGGGCAAGAAAACAATGCCAATTTGGTAAAAGATCTTACCCCAGGTAATGCGGGCACTATTTTTTTAGATGTTTCGGTCATTGACAGCTCTTGTTTTTTTGTTACTAGCGCCGATGCAGAAACCTCGCATCTATGGTACACCAATCTTTCTAATCCTGACCCAAAATTGCTAAAAACCACTACTGGAGGAGGAGGGTTTGTCATTGGACAAAATGGTAGCTTTACCAAACTTGGGGATCAGTTTTTTTTCCTGCTTAGAAATGCAGCTGCCATATCAGAATTGTGGAAAACCGATGGGACTGCTGCCGGAACCTTGCGGGTGTTTGCATTCAACAGAAATGTTTTTCCAAGTAAATTGGGGGTTTACAAAAATCAACTGATTTTTTTGGCAGAAAATTCAGCAGGCCTCAATCAACTTTGGAAAAGTGATGGTACATCTACTGGTACCTCTTTGATCAAATCGGTCGATACCCAATATGGCATTTTTGAATATGTGGTGTTAAAGGACAGCGTATATTTTGTGGCAAATGATGGGATAAGCGGTTGGGAAATGTGGCGATCAGATGGCACTGTTGAGGGCACCCAACTGTTCGTTGATTTGATTCCAGGAAATGGAAGCGGTAGTCCATCAAACCTTAAGGTAATTGGCAATACTCTTTTTTTCTCCGCTTTTGATGCAGCAAACGGCAATGAACTTTGGCGCACCGAGGGTACTATCCAATCCACACAATTGCTTAAAGACCTGCGCCCAGGAACTGCGAGTTCAGCTCCTTATAACTTGAGGAGTTCCAACAATACCCTGTTTTTTTTAGCCAACGATGGGGTGAATGGGGTTGAGCTTTGGAAAAGTGATGGAACAACTCAGGGAACGCAACTCGTTAAAGATATTTTTCTCGGAGTGGAAAGCTCGTTCAAATTCGTCTCTTTCCAAAGTGTATCCACCAATACCTATTTTTACTTTGTTGCCAACGATGGGATTCAAGGCAAAGGATTATGGCGCAGCGATGGCACCCTGGCGGGAACCCTTCGGCTTCAGGACATTGCCTTGGGGCCTAATGTTTCAGGTCCCACCGAATTAATGGCCTTACAGAATGATGTTTACTTTTTAACGCAAGATGCAGCCAACGGACTAGAATTGTGGAAAACAAATGGGACAAAAGAAAGGACAAAAATCTTCACAAGGCTCAACTCACAAGGTGCAGGTTCTTCTCCAAATCGATTGATGGTATTCAAAAACCAACTGCTTTTTTCGGCAAAAACGAATCAACTGGGATTCGAATGGTGGAAATCTGACGGAACCAGTGCTGGAACTCAATTGATCAAGGATATTTTTCCGGGAATCGAAAGTTCGAATGTTTCCCTAAATATCCCATTTAAGGATTATGTCATTTTTTCTGCTGAATACAAAAAACAGAATCGCCAAATCTGGAAAAGTGATGGTACCCCAGAAGGAACACAATTGCTGACCCGCTTAAACGAAAATGCTGGAGGCAGTTCTACAGAAGGCATTGCCGTACTAAAGGACAAGTTGATATTCAATGCCTACCGCATCGAAGAGGGCGAAGAATTGTGGATTTCAGATGGGACGGAGGCGGGAACCCGCCTATTAAAAGACATTAACCCCAATGGGCAATCTATGCCCTTTATTCCTTTCAAGCCAGTTATTTTGGGTGACAGTATTTTGTTCTTTCTAGCCCATGATGGTGTCACAGGAACGGAACTTTGGAAAACCAACGGAACAAGTGCAGGTACTTCTCTGGTGTTCAATATCAGACCAGTTGATCAAAGTCCGAATTTTTTCAACTACCATATTTCCATGATGACAAAAATGGGAGGGAAAATGTTGTTTTCTGCCGATGATTTTGTGCATGGATCAGAATTGTGGACAACAGATGGAACAGCACCCGGAACAAAGCTGGTCAAAGATATTGCGCTGGGGACTGTATCTTCCAATCCCAACAATGGGGTGGTTTTCCAAAATCAGCTCTTTTTCAGTGCAAATGATTGGGTCAATGGGGTAGAATTGTGGAAAAGTGATGGCACTGAGGTGGGAACCGTTTTATTGAAGGATATATCGTCTGGGGCATCAAGCACCTACCCCAATTATTTTACGCCTCACAATGGCAGCTTATTTTTTGTGGTCAATGAGGGTGGAAATGAAATTGAGGGACTATGGAAAACGGACGGAACACCCGAAGGCACTGTCCGGGTCAAAAAAATTGCTACAACAAGCAACAAAGCATCTTTGCGGCCTCCTTTTTCCTGGGGACAATATGTTTACTTTTCAGCAGATGATGGCATCCATGGCCAAGAGTTATGGCGTTCTGACGGAACCGATATCGGAACAACCATGCTGGTTGACCTGAATAAGGGTACCGCCTCCAGCGAACCTGAATTTTTCACCCCCTACAAAAATGACCTATACTTCTCCGCAGATGATGGCATTCATGGCCGTGAACTCTGGCGCTTGAATGCGAGCACTACTGTTTCAACCACCGAAACGACCATTGCCGAGTTGCTGATTTTCCCAAATCCTGCTACCGATAAACTCACCATTCGCAACTCCGTGGAGAATCAAGTGCTTTACATCAGTTTATTCGACAGCAATGGCAAAATGGTGATCAACCGCTACCTGTTGCGGGATTCGACAAAGGATTTTGATGTGCACAATTTGTCTGCTGGGCTGTATGTCTTGGAAATATCCGAGGAAACAAGTGGGAAACGGTACAGTAAAAAAATAGTGATTGTGCGCTGAGGTCATTGATAAAAGTACCCTGCTGGCCAAAGGAATTGTACTGGTAAAAAGCAGAAACTTGACGGCGAGTGTTGTAAGCCAGGCGAAAGCCCCCGGTAATCAAATTCGTCTCCAGGTTTTGCTGCTTTTGCCCCAGTTTTCATTACCGATACTCAAGTGGCTAAATTTCATTCTAATAAACACAAAACTTTATTAATTTTAAAAAGTTTTCACCACTCTAAAATCAACAACATGAGTAAAATTACAAAAACCATCAACATTTGCTTTTGCCTTGCATTGGCATCTCTTTTCGCTTGTCAAGAAGCACCTAAAAATAGTGCGCCTACCGATAAAGCGGCTATTACAGATGTGGTACATAGTTTTTACAACTGGTATCCTCCGGCGGGTATTGAGCGCATTGAGTATGTTGACTCAGAAGGCGAATTTTCAAAATTAGACATGGCAAAAGTAGCTGCCTATCACGCCGAAATGATGAAAAGCGGTTTTCTTAGCCAAGCCTACATTGACAATGACCTGGCGTATCTGAAACAATACGAAGCGATTTGGGCAAAAGACAAGGAAAATGGCAATGAAGCCCCTTTATCGGGTCATGACTACGACAGGGTATACTGTGGACAAGATTGGGACCCTAAAGAATATACAACTGGCACGCCTAAAGTAGATCTTCTAGGCACAAATCAAGCAAAGATTACCGTAGGTGCCAGCAAATTGGAATTGGTCAAAGAAAACGGAAAATGGCTTATTTCTAAGATTAGTTGTGAATAAAAAAGCAAGAGTGTGTTTGGAATTCTGGTTCGCAAGCGAAAATGAGCTAAAATAAGCCCCAGTGAGGCCCTAAAAGCGGAGTGTAGCGGCGCTACATGAGCATTTTCGGAACGAAACTGGGGCTTATTTTAGCCATTTGCAGCGCGAAGTAGAATTCCAAACACACTCTAAGGTGTGCCACCCCTCCATGTGGGTAGCACACCTTTCAAGTCTATTTTTAACAAAATCCGTAACTATTTTTACCCTTAAAAAGTCAAAAACTCACTAAAAACATAACGACAACCCTTTATTTGGCAATTGAATCGTAAATGTTCTAAAACCTGAAGGTTTTTTAGGGCAGATCTAAGGGTGATTTTGCCTGCTCATCCCCAATTGATGATTTGAAAATTCAATGGACAGTGGTAGAGGCTTGTTCGGTCTTCCCACCCATCACTTTCAGCTCTACAAGTAAACAAATTATTCACTATGTTGCGTACAAATGTTTGTGTAGTAGGAGCAGGCCCAGCGGGCAGCGTGGCATCGCTTTTTTTGAGCAAAAACAAAGTCCCGCATATTTTGGTAGATAGAGCCATGTTTCCACGCGAAAAAGTATGCGGCGAGTTTTTTGACGGGCGACTACAACATGTCTTGAACAAAATTGAGCCCAATTTCATGCAAAACATGAAAGAAAAAAACATCATTCAAGATATTCGTCGATATACTTACTTCAATACAAAATTGGAACAACTTACGGTTGATACTCCGTTGAATAGGACTGCACGCGTTAGTGCTAACCGCTATGATTTCGATAATTATTTGTTAGAAGAAGCCTTAAAAAGCAAATATGTACAGTATTTTGACAACACCAATATCTCCACAGGCACAGTTACTAAGGCCGGAGTCTCGCTAAGCAATTCGACAAAGTCTTTTGAAGTGGAAGCCCAAACCGCTATTTTGGCTACAGGCAGTAATTCCCCTTTATCCCAAAAATTTGTTCCAAACAATCGTGCTATCGGGCATTTTTTGTTAGCTGCCCGTGGTTATTATCGCGATATAGCCAAGCCTGATCAACAAAATGTAACCCAGGTGTATTTTTTTCGGCAGCCGTTTCCTTATTACTTGTGCCTGGTTCATTTACCCAACAATTTAGCTACAGTTGAAGTTTGTATGTTAAAAACCGTTGCCGCGAAACATCGGGTAAATCCCGAAAGTTTGTTGCTAAATGTAGTTAAAGAACATGCTGAAATTAAAAAAATCTTTACTGACGCAACCTTGGAGGGCAAAATAAAAGGAGCTAGTTTACCCAAAGCTTCGGGGAAACAGGCCATTTCTGCTGAAAGAATTTTGCTGGCTGGTTCCTGTAGTTCGATTATCAATCCGGTGACAGGTTGGGGGGTAGGGCATGCGGCCTTCGAGGCAATGTTGGCTGTAAACCAATATGTTGCAAGTGCACAAATGAATAACTTTTCAGCAAAAGCTTTTCAAGAATACGACAAAAAAACACATGGCGCACTAGGCAAAGAACGTTTAATGGGACGTTTGGCAGATTGGGCGTTAATGCATGGTTCCAGCCCTTTAGATTGGATGATCGGTTGTATTGCTTCAAATGCCTGGCTTTCACGCAAAGCAAGTGCGTTGATCAATAGTGTCTAGTGCTTGGGCACTGGTTCATTAGACTTGTTGTAACGAGAGACTGCTTGGCTCAAAAATGCGGTTCAGACTGCCCTGAGAAAATACAATTCCAAGAGAATTTGACCAATGATCAAGTAGCTAAATTTCATTTCAGTAAACACAAAACTTTATTAATTTTAAGAAATTTTTACCACCCTAAAATCAACAACATGAGTAAAATTACAAAAATCGTCAACATTTGCTTTGGCCTTTAAAAAAAGCAAGGTGTGCCAACCCTCCATGTGGTAGTACACCATTTAAGTCTATTTTAAACAAAGCCCGATCGCATGAAGCAGTTTGCAGTGCTCATTTTTCTCTTTGCAGCATCGGTTATTTCTGCACAACAAGCCCTGAGTGTTGAAGCATTCCGTAAGCTCACTACAACAGCGCAACGCTTCGCTTTTTTAGCGGATAGCAACGTTGTGAAAATGGACAAGCCCGCTTACGAGGCTATTTTACCTGTTATTGAAGCTAAAAAAGACGATAAAACGCTCTTCTTTTGGCATTTTCAGTATATGCGATTTGCGGAGCATTTTAAAGTTTTTACTGACGAAATGTTTCCAAAAATCCTTGAAAACATGAGTAATGCTGCTGCAAAAAGAGGTTTAGACGTAGAATCAGTCGTTGCTCAATACCACATAGCCTTCAACGATTTTGGCAGCAAAAAATTAAGCGAGCAACAAGTCTATTCAGCTTTTATTCACTGTTTTGAAAAAATAAAACGCTTAGGTATTCACAATTTTAGACCATATACTATTGATCAAATTTTTCTACAAATAGGGGGGAATTTTTATGCTTTGGGCGATTATGATAAGGCTTTAGAATGTTTATTAGAGGCAGAAAATTTGAATAAGCCAAAGTTGTATAGTAGCCTACATATCCACACTTTGATCTTAAATTTGATTCAATCCATTTATGCCGAGGCTAAAAACTATCCCAAAGCAATCGCTTACGCAGAGAAAATATATGATTTAAACCTAAAAAATAATCAATACGACGCAGATCATACTTGGTCCTCCACTTTTTGGCAAGGCTTGTCTTCATTAGATATTGCGCTGTATCTGTTTGAGATGGGCAATTTTGAAAAGGGCGAAAAATATGCGGATAGAGGATATGCCAAATACAAAGCCCAAGAGGACATCGATAACCCTGTAAAAGTAGTTGCTGCCTTTGATGCTTTGTACGTTTTAATAAAAATAAAGTTGAAATTGGGGAAATTAAATGAAGTCGAGCCTTTGCTCAAAAAAGTTGAATTTTTCAAAACGTATATTCCTTTATCAACAGAAGCCAATTACTTCAAACCTTTAAAGCTATATCAAAACTATGTCAATTATTACGAAGCGAAAAAGGACTACACCAATGCATTTCGCTATATGAAATTGGTTGCTGAACTGCAAGACAGTCTCGAACGCCGCAACGATAAACGCAAACTCTGGCAAATAGAATCCAGGGTAAAATCGGATAATTATCTTGCACAAATCCAATCGGCAGAAGCAGAAAACCGCCTGCAAGAACGCCTTCGCAATTTGGCGCTCATTACCTTAGTGCTTTTTGGTGCTATCGCCTTTGTGGTCTACCGCCGCATCAAAAAAGACAATCTAACCATTACCAAACAAAAAACATTGCTTGAACAATCGCTTGGCGAAAAAGAAAACATGTTGAGAGAAATTCACCATCGGATAAAAAACAATCTACAAGTTATATCGGGTTTATTCGACAAACAATCCCGTCAAACCTGGGATGAAACAACCCGCAAACTGATGAAAGAAGGGCAAGACCGGGTGTTTTCCATCGCTTTAGTGCATGAAAATTTGTACCAATCGGATAATTTGACCACCATCCAAATAAAATCTTACCTGGAAACGCTAATCAAAAACATCGAAAAATCGCAGAAAAGCGAGTTTCAAGATATTGCCTTAAAATTAGATGTGGACGACTCGGTATTGGATATTGATACGGCCATTCCTTTGGGTTTGATTTTAAATGAATTGATAACCAATTGTTATAAATATGCATTCAATGGCCGCACCAAGGGCGAAATCCAAATCCATTTTCACCAAACGGCCAATGAAATGGTTTTGGATGTACAAGACAATGGCGTGGGCTTGCCCCAAAATTTTGATATCGATAAGACAAAGTCTTTAGGTATAAATTTGGTACGGGGTTTGGTACGGCAATTGGATGGTAAACTGGATTTTACCTCAAGTGCGGAAGGAACTACATTTACGATTTGTTGCATCAAGCAAATTGCTTGATTATCAATATTTTTGAGTTAATTAAAATAGAGTGTAATGGACAAGAATGTTCGCATTCTCATTGTCGAAGATGAGTTTGTTACGTTGGACTTGCTTCGCGACTATTTAGAAGAGAGTGGGTATGAAGTATCAGGCGATGCCATGTCGGCCGATGAAGCCATAAAAATATTGGAAAAAGGCGAGACCGACTTTGCGATGCTCGACATCAACATCAAAGGCGATAAAAATGGCATATGGATAGCGGAACAAATTCAGAAAAAATACAAAATCCCATTTGTTTTTTTGACCGCGTTCAGCGACAGCGCAACGGTGAAAACCGCAGCAGGCACCCACCCCTACGGTTATTTGGTAAAGCCATTCACACAAGCCGATATTTATACCACGATTGAAATCGCACTGACCAATTTTAATGAACAACGACGTGAACACCGTGCATCCGAACACCAACCCAATAGCCATTCGGTATTGCAACTTACCGATACGATTTTTGTGAAAGACAATCTGATCTTCAAAAAAATTACAATTAAAGACATTCAATATGTACAGGCTTACAAAAACTATCTCGAATTGTACCTTGCAGGGAGCAGCCAAATCATTCGCTCTACGCTAAGCGATTTCCAAAAGACGCTGCCCGAAGCATATTTTATCCAAACGCATCGTTCATTTATAGTCAATATTAATTTTATAGCAGAAATAGGCAGCGATTTTGTTGTGGTAGGCAAAACAGAAATACCCATCAGTCGTGGGTTTAAGGAAAGTGTTTTGAATAACTTGAAGCTTTATAATTAGTTCGGCATGCAGCTTTAGGGGCGATAAAAAAATAAATGATCATTTTGCCAGAGGATTAGATCAATAAACGTTTCATTTCAAGTGTCTTATCTAATCCTCTGGCTCAGGAAAAATGATCACTTATTTTTGCCCCACTGCCTATACAAAATCTCCCAGGTCTGATGAATACCCGGTAGTTTGGCACGGGCAACATTTCCCTTTCTATCTAAAAAGAACCGTTCGTTTCGTATTAACTACCACTTATCCCAACAAACCTGCCACTCGTCCCTCAAATTTTGCTGCATCCGTCTTCGCGCTTAGTTTAGCCACACAATATTCTTGATCTAAATTTTCAAAAAATGAAATTTTTACATTTTTCTCTCCTTTTAATGAGCCTTGTGCTGACACGCCCTGTACAAGCTCAGACAATTATTCCCGATGCCAAATTTGCAGCGGCAATTGCAAGGGCTTGCCCTACTTGCATCACTGGAAACGTTTTACAGCCGGCTGCTAAAACGTTGAAGAGCTTGAATGTAATACATGGAGACATTCAAGATTTAACAGGTATCAACGGTTTCACGGCGTTGGAAATGTTGACTTGTAGTTACAATAAGTTGACAAGCTTACCAACGCTGCCCGCATCGTTGAAGGATTTGGATTGTTATTCCAATCCATTGACGAGCTTACCGACGCTGCCCGCATCGTTGACCATGTTGCGTTGTGGTTTAACTAAAAACTTGACGAGCTTACCGACGCTGCCCGCATCGTTGACACTTTTGGAATGTTATGGCAATCAATTGACGAGCTTACCGACGCTGCCCGCATCGTTGACCGCGTTGAAATGTTCTGACAATCAATTGACGAGCTTACCGACGCTGCCCGCATCGTTGAAGGATTTGGATTGTTATTCCAATCAATTGACGAGCTTACCGACGTTACCCGCATCGTTGACGGAGTTGTCATGTTTTGAAAATAAATTGACGCGTTTACCGACGCTGCCCGCATCGTTGACGGAGTTGTCTTGTGGTGGCAATCAATTGACGAGCTTACCGACACTGCCCGCATCGTTGACGGAGTTGTCTTGTGGTGGCAATCAATTGACGAGCTTACCGACACTGCCCGCATCGTTGACAGGGTTGTCATGTTATGAAAATAAATTGACGCGTTTACCGACGCTACCCGCATCGTTGACCAAGTTGGAGTGTATTGGCAATCAATTGACGAGCTTACCGACGCTGCCCGCATCGTTGACGGAGTTGGTTATGGACGCTTCTATTACCTGCATTCCTAATCAAGTCGCAGGATTGGAGATTTATGATCAAGATGCTACGGTCATTACCCGTCCTACTTGTACCGTGACAACCGCAATACCGACGAGTGGCAAAACGCTAAACGGTACTTCTGATTTTGTGTCTTTGCCTAATACAATCTCGGCAGGGTTAAATAATGGTAATGCTGTCACAATTGAATATTGGTTTAAAGGTACTAATATCCAATCAGCCGTGCGCTTGCAGTCTGACAACGGTAGTTTTATAGTGGCAGGTTGGGGTTCTACTGACCCACAACATATCATTTCTACCGATGGAAGTACCAATGGTGTAAAAATAAAAATAGGTACTGGCGCAAATTTATACGATAATAATTGGCATCATGTCGCTATGACATGGGAAAAAAACAAGCCCGATGGCTTCAAATCTTATGTAGATGGTGTACTTGTAGCAAAGCGCGTTACTACGAATGTTAACCTCCCTACTTTCCCTGCAAATACGCCAACTATTGTTGGGGCATTTAGAAACAATAATGCAAGTACAGAACTCACAAACGGTAAGGTAGCCCGTGTCCGCATTTGGAAAGTTGTGCGTACAGAAGCCCAAATTAAAGAGAGTAAAGACCGAAGTGCAGACTATCCGACGACAGACCCTAATCTTTTGTATCAAGCCGAGATACCAAAAGAACAGGCTACTACTACACCTGCAAACCAGATTGTACGCATCAAGAGTTTCTGGAAACCAGACCAATATATCAATACATTGAGTGGTACTTTAAGCTCTTCTACAATTCCCTCTGGGTCAAAAGCAGACCAATGGGAGTTGGTGAAAATAGCAGGAACAAATTTTATTCAAATCAAAAATGTAGCGAAGCCAAACTTGGTTTTGAATATCGAAAGTGGCACTTTAAAGGCTTCTGAGGTCCCTGGAGGGTTTCATAGCGGTCATTGGGAATTGGAAGTTAGAGCCAATAATATCATGATTTTGAAAAATCGTTGGAAGCCAACATTTATCATCAATATAGAAGGAAATAAACTTGAAGCAAGCGAAGTACCTAATAGCTTTAATAGTGCTTATTGGTTATTTGAAACGAATTAGGCTGCTACACCAACAAGTGGCAAAACCTTCAATGGCACTTCCGATGTTGTTTCTTTAAATACATCCGTTGCAGCAGCATTGAGTGGTGGGAGCGCCATTGCCCCACTAGTAATATCGCGTCACCGCTGGTACAAGTCTCTCCAGACTTGCACTAGCATATGCACGTCTCCTTACTTGTGTAATCAACAGAAAATGAGTTTTTTAATCTTTAAAACAAACCCACTCCAATGAAAGACTTGTAATTTTCGGTATCCATCGTGCATGATTTTGCATCTGGAGACGCCCGGATATTGGTTCAAGTCTGGAGCCGTTGTATGCGCGAAAAAGTGCGAAAAACGATGACGGAAGCCATTGAAGAAGCCAAAAAAGCAAAAGGTAAGTAGCGCCATATAGCACAAATAGCGCACTCAATATTTTTAAAACGCATAAAACCATGAAAATGAGAAAATTGTTTGTTGTTCTCCTCGCATTGGCATCTTTTTCTGCTTGTCAAGAAGCACCTAAGAATAATGCGCCAACGGATCCTGAAGCTGAATTAGCGGCTATCACTGATGTGGTGCATAATTTTTACAAATGGTATACGTATAGTGATAGGGAGCACATTAACTATATTGACGCTAAAGGTGAATTGTCAAAATTGGACATGGCAAAAGTGGCAGCCTATCACGCTCAAATGATGAAAAGTGGTTTTCTGAGCCAAACCTTTATTGACAATGACATGGCGTATCTGAAAAAATACGAAGCGATTTGGGCAAAAAACAAGGAAAACGATAATGAATTCCCCTTATCGGGCATGGACCACAACAGGGTATTCTGTGGACAAGATAATGATCCAAAAGATTATATTTCTGGCACGCTCAAAGTAGATTTAATTGGCACAAATCAAGCAAAGACTACCAAAGGAGACAGCAAATTGGAATTGGTTAAGGAAAACGGCAAATGGCTTATTTCTAAGATTAGTTGTGAATAAAAAAAGCAAGGTGTGCCGCCCCTCCATGTGGGTAGCATACCTTTTAAGTCTATTCTAAACAAAGCCCAATTGAATGATGCAGTTTGCAGTGCTCATTTTTCTATTTGCCGCATCGGTTATTTCTGCACAACAAGCCCTGAGTGTTGAAGCATTTAAAGTTTTATTCTTGACTTACTCCCCGCCAATCGCTGCCAACCGTTCATCTGATTCCGCTAACCGTTCACCTTATTTTACCAACCGTCCCTCTGATTCTACCAACCGTCCCAGCTATTCTGTCAATCGTCCCATTAATTTTCAGCCTGTTTTTTTTCTCCTAAATTTGCATCATGATACAAGAGAACATTGACATTCTTCATCTCAATTTTTTCATGAAAACAGGCAAAAAGAAAATATGGATTTTCGGCCTTTTATTGTGCCTATTGTCCATACAAAATATAAAAGCCCAGTCTTTATCCGGAACAACATGGAATGTGACCGTACCTGCTATATCTGCCAAACCCTACAATTTCATATTTGGTGATACGGGCAATAAAGGCAATGTGTTGATGCCCGATAATAAGTTGGCGAATTTCAAGTGGTCGGAAGATGGCAAAGGCAACTGGTCAATTACCTTGGAACAATTCATCAATGGCGTAAAAAAAATCGAAACTTTTTACGGCAAAATAACGGGTAGTATAGGCACCGGGTTTTATGCCAACACCGCAGATGGAAAAAAACTAAAACCCTTAACGATGACTAAAAAACAATGAGGATTATACTTCTAAGTGTTTCGTCATCAATAGGTTAAGCTTGAACCAATCATTCATTTTTTTAAACACTTTAAAATCATCTTATCATGATTAAGCTGCTTGTTTTGCTTTCTGCCATAACATTGTCAATCAACGCGTTTGCGCAGAATCCGTTGGCAAAGAGCCTCCAAAAATTACATGGCCGTGTAGTTCTAATTGAAAGCCTTAGAAATGCTGGGCATTTTATTGATGCTCATGAATCCAGCAGGGCAAAAGTAACTGGTTGTCCGCAAAGTGAACTTGTACAAACAGTTTGGAGTAAGTTCATCGTCCATTATGTAGGTACATATGATAGTATCAAAGGTTGGGACAACGAGATGGGTTTAATTGTATTAGAATCCTTACGTTTCCGGGATCATTATTTGGACATGCATGACTCAAAATATGGAGTCAGCCACCATGTTAATTTAACCAAAGCTATGGTAACTCCCAAAGACCAAACTTGGGCACAATTTGGTGTAGTTGGAACTAATTTAGATAATGTGGCATTACGTTCTGAAAAATGGACAAATCGTTGGTTGGATAGTCACACTTCTGGATTTCTTTTAGGAACGATGAGTGGTGAGTACAACCCTCCAAGCGCAACGTGGGGTAGATTCAAATTTAGGTTCTCGGCAGAAATAAGTGTAACTAGCAATGAAGTCGCTAGACTAGAGAATTTTACCGATGCACCAGTAAAGAAGACATATGAATATAAAAAGGGAGTTTCAACTTCAACTTCATCTACCTTTACAAAAACATTAGAATTCAAAGTGGAAGCTGAGAAAAACTTCGGAGCAGGAGCGTTCGCTTCTGGCTCAGTAAAATTTGGTGCTTCAACTAATTTACAATGGTCAGATAACCTATCTCAAAACATTACGGAAGAACAAGTTGTCAAAATCGAAGTGGATGTTCCTGCGAAAACTAGGTATGTTATTAGTCAAGTTAGAGGTTCTTACGGTCCAAATGTTAGAATTGGATCAACTATAATACAAACTAAATCGGAACCAATACGATAAGTAAATAGTGAAAATTAAAATCTGTTTGTAAGAGCTGATTTTTAAAACTGTACGGAGAACCTCCAATGTTCTCCGTACATCCCCTCTCACTATTGTCATTTAAAACACCTAACACTATCGGAAAATGAGAAAATTATTTGTTATTTGCCTTGCATTGGCATCTTTTTTTGCTTGTCAAGAAGCACCTAAAAATAATGCGCCAGGTGATCCTAAGGCTGAATTAGCGGCTATCACCGATGTGGTGCATAATTTTTACAAATGGTATACGTATAGTGATAAGGAGTACATTGATTATGTTGACTCTAAAGGTGAATTTTCAAAATTAGACATGGCAAAAGTGACAGCCTATCACGCTCAAATGATGAAAAGTGGTTTTCTCAGCCAAGCCTATATTGACAATGACCTGGCGTATCTGAAAAAATACGAAGCGATTTGGGCAGAAAACAAGGAAAACGGTAATGAACTCCCCTTATCGGGTGAAGACTACAACAGGGTATTCTGTGGACAAGATAATGATCCAAAAGATTATATTTCTGGCACGCTCAAAGTAGATTTAATTGGCACAAATCAAGCAAAGACTACCAAAGGAGACAGCAAATTAGAATTGGTTAAGGAAAACGGGAAATGGCTTATTTCTAAAATTAGTTGTCAATAAAAAAGCAAGAGTGTGTTTGGAATTCTGGTTTGCAGCGCGAAGTAGAATTCCAAACACACTCTAAGGTGTACCGCCCCTCCATGTGGGTAGCACACCTTTTAAGTCTATTTTAAACAAAGCACGTAACTATTTTTTACTCTAAAAAAGTCAAAAACTCACAAAAAAACGACAACCCTTTATTTGGCAATTGAATCGTAAATGTTCTAAAACCTGTTAAAATGAAAGCAAAGCTATTATTTTCGATTTTATTCATAGCCCTATGTTTATTTGTTTACGCATGCAAAAATGCGGATACAAATACCACCTCCGATACCAACCAAAATACCACCACAGATGAATCACAAAAAGCAGCCGTATTAGCCGCTGTAAAAGTGCCGGTTGAAAAAGAATTAACCATACCTGTGGAGCTCAAAGCCGATTATTTTAAGGCTGAAAACAATGCCGCTTTTGTATTGGCAACGATACTGAAATCTGATGGCAGCAAAATGGATTTCAAAGGTACGCCCTATGATGAACAAGCGAATATTGGCGGTTCCTTTTCTGATGGTGTTGTCTGTTTACTAAAAAATGAAAACGGCACTTGGAAAGTCAAGGCCATTACCGTAGGTGCCACCGATGTACCTGACGGCTGTTGGCACCGTGAATTTAAAGTACCCAGATCTCTTTTTCCTGAAGGCATGACAGCCGACGACGACTGCCCGGTGCAAGTCCCTTTTGTTTTTGCCCATAAAAGCAAAATTACCGTGAATGGTGGCATCGGCTTAAACCTGGAAGAATTTAAAGAAGAACTCATCCAAGCCTTATTGCGAATGGACACAATACCTGATTCGATTGATCCCTCTTTCAGCGAAGATACTGGTGCGGGTATGCGCGAAAAAGTGCGTAAAACGACGACGGAAGCCATGGAAGAAGCCAAAAAAGCAAAAGGTAAGTAGCGCCATATAGCACACATTGCTTACTCAATATTTTCAAAACTCATAAAACCATGAAAATGAGAAAATTGTTTGTTATTTTCCTTGCACTGGCATCTTTTTTTGCTTGTCAAGAAGCACCTAAAAATAATGCACCAGGTGATCCTAAAGCTGAATTAGCGGCTATCACCGATGTGGTGCATAATTTTTACAAATGGTATGAGACTGGTGCGGATGGCATGTCGAGTATCATATTTGTCAAGGGTGGCCTACCCACAACGATTGACAATGTAAAATTTGACAAGTATTTTGCAATTATCGCAAAAAGTGGCTACTTCAGTCAATTATACATTGACGCTGAGCGGGCTAAGTTCAAGAATCTTGAGGCAACCACCTGGAAAAATGAAAACTCAGATGAAGAACCGCTTAGTGGTTATGATTACAATCTTTTCTTGTGTTCGCAGGAGATTGAGGATTTCAAGCTTTTGACAACGGCGCCGGTGGAAGTCCAAGGTTTAGGTACTGAAAAAGTTACAGCAATTATGGATTTAAAGGATTATACGGCCAAAAAGTTTGAATTGGTCAAAGAGAACGGCAAATGGTTGATTTCTAGGATTCTTTGTGAATAGTTACTGTGCAAAGTATTGCATATGAAACACATCATTCAAATGGTGATTTGCGCCGCACTATTGGTTTAAAATTGGAAAATGGCTTCTGACCAACTTTGGTTGTGTTGCTGCCGCAGCAAAATGACGCAAACCGAGCCTTCGGAAGTTTTCAAACTTCCGAAGGCTCAATAACTTATTACATCACTTCTAAATTCAATGTTAAATGAACGGAAATCAATTCCTCACGTTCGCCTCTCGTTTTTCCCCGCTGTTTTTTGCGGCAGTCGGCTTTTTCACGCTGGCATGCTTTCATTCTTGCACGAACCCAACAGTCCAGGCAGAAAAATCCGTAATCATCGGCACTACCAAAATGGAAAAAACGCAAGGCAAAGACTGCGACGACCCTGAAATGATCACGAATTGCGCCAAAATCAACCTCAGGTACCCAACCATTGAAGCGGGCAGCGAGGCATTGAAAAAAAGCGTCGCCGAGTGGGCAACACGCTATATGGTATTCATATTGCTGCCTTACAACTCAACCGATATAGCGTTCAAAACCGCCACCCTCGAAACCGCCACCAAAGCCTTTTTCGACAACCACACGCATGATGTAACAGAAAGTGAAAGCGTAATGACAGGCGGTTACCTGGCTGAATCGAAAGATACAATCCTGTTCAACGACGGCAAGCACATCACCCTGCAAATAGACGGTAATGCCTACATGGGCGGTAATCACCCCCATGTTTCGGTGGCCGTAGCTACGTTTGACTGCGTGACAGGCAAACGACTGACTTGGGATGATTTGGTCTCCGACAAAGCCGCGTTTAAAGCACTTGCCGAAAAGAAATTCGTGGCCGCTTCCCCGGATTTGTTCAATCCGACAGACGGTTCGGAGCCGCTCAAATTTGACGAAAAATTCAAGTTTGACCTGCCGAAAAGCTATGGATTGGTCAAAGATGGCATCTTTTTCAACTACGAAGCCGGCGAGATCTTTTTAGTCGTGCATGGTGTAACTCAGTTCGTGCTGCCGTTTTCAGAAATCGGCGGGATTTCAAAAATCAAAAATTGAATGAAAACCGGCATCAGTAAGGTGGCATTGGCTTAAACCTGGAAGAATTTAAAGAAGAACTCATCCAAGCCTTATTGCGAAACTCATAAAACCATGAAAATGAGAAAATTGTTTATTATTTGCCTTGCATTGGCATCTTTTTTTGCTTGTCAAGAAGCGCCAAAGAATAATGCGCCAACGGATCCTAAAGTTGAATTAGCGGCTATCACCGATGTGGTGCATAATTTTTACAAATGGTATCCTCCGAAGGGTATTGAGCGCATTGAGTATGTTAACTCAGAAGGCGAATTTTCAAAATTAGACATGCCAAACGTGGCTGCCTATCACGCACTAATGATGAAAAGTGGTTTTCTCAGCCAAGCCTACATTGACAATGACCTAGCATATTTGAAAAAATACGAAGCGATATGGGCAGAAAACAAAGAAAACGGTAATGAACTCCCCTTATCGGGTGAAGACTACGACAGGGTATACTGTGGACAAGATTGGGATCCTAAAGAATATACAACAGGCACGCCTAAAGTAAAATTACTCGGCACAAATCAAGCAAAGGTATATGTTGGAGCCAGCGATTTGGAATTGGTCAAAGAAAACGGGAAATGGCTTATTGCTAAGATTAGTTGTGGGGGTATCCTTAATAGGCCAGACTGAACTGATAATTATTGTACACAAAACTTGGCGTGGTGAGCCATAACTAACTTTTCAGCCCAGCGGTTTTGAGGCCAAAATCTGAGCAGGCTGGATGTTCACACCAAAATATTGCATATGAAATACATCATTCAAACTTTGATTTGCGCCGCACTTCTTGTGGCCTGTAAAAATGAAACTGCGAAAACCCCATCGGCACCTGACGCGCCGGTAGAGGCAAGTGCCATTTTAAAGCACACATACTGGGTTTCAAAGGCCTTTGCTGATGCGCTTTTTGCCACAAATGTGCCGGATACAATCGGCCGCTTGGATTGCGGTGAACTCATGTTTACCCAAAAAGACACGCTTTTACTGACTTCCTGTCGTTGGCGTACAGGCGCTGAACCGTTCAAATCAACTGGGGTCAATTCAATTGAAATCGCCTATGATGAAAACCGAGTGATCACTTATGTACTCGATGAGAAAACCGGCGTCCTCAAGGGCACTAGCCCTGATGGGACAAGTGAATATGTGGGATTTGACGACATCAATTTTGACGATTTGGAAAACAATTCACCAGTTGGACAATTGGTACAGCGCAGAATGGCTGGTAAATATCGGTTAGTGCCGAAAAAAGGTCAGGTAGCCAATGCAGCTATCGCCGAAGTGAGTGCAACGGGTGGCCTGACCAATTTTGAAGGTTTTGACTCGTTCTTCCCAATTCCTATTGGTGTTGGGAGCTATTTTCGTTCTAAAACGGGAATGATAAAGGTTGATTTCACCAAGGGGAAGGCAGACGTTCCAACCACCTGTGGCGTACGATTGCGTGGTGATAAGATTTTTGTTTTTAACACAAAAGATAACATAATCACGGATATGCGGGCGGCTTATGTGAAAGTGAAAGAATAACCTTGCAGGCCTTTGGTGTACGCAAGTTTCGCCAAAGGCCTCATCAAGAACCCCGTATCTAAAAAGGCCTAACACACGCTCAAGCACCAAAGCCAAAACTCGCCGCCACGTCGCCCATGACCAGGTTCCCTGAAACACAATTTCAATACAAAAACTTATCATTTTTACACCCTAAAACAGCTTATCTTTGCCTCACTACTAATGGCTTTTAAAAATGCAGGCATGAAAAAAAATCAGTTTTTACTCGTAGTGCTTCTCTCGATCGGATGCGCGTTAAACGTTTTTGCTCAGAATGAGCTGAAATTTGAAGTAAACAAAGTTCTACCATTCATTTCGATCCAGGAAAATAAATTGGCTGAAATAAACACACTTACCGATTTGGACAAACGCTACCCTGCATCTTGGGTGAAAGAATACATTTCCGTGGAAATTTCAGCCTATAAAAATGGAACAAAAACAAGGGCTTCGGGTACCACCGATGTCTTGAATCAAGCGCAAAAAGAACTGATCCGATTGGCTGATCGCAGTAGCGATATTGCTGTAAGCGTAACCTACTTGCCCAATAACACGTTGAAAGTTAACACAGAGAAGCAATACGATTTCAGTGTTGCGATCATGCCTGATAAAAATGCCACTTATGGCGAAAGCGCGGAGCAATTGATTCAATACCTGCAACAAAATAGCATTGTGAATATTGAAGCAGGAAGTTTTACGGGTTATGATTTGACGGCCCTTAAATTCACCATTACCGAACAGGGGCAGGTTGCGGATATCCAAGTTGCCATGCCATCAAAAGATCCAAAAATTGACGAAATGCTGGTTGCGGCTATTGCAAAAATGCCTAGTTGGACGCCAGCAGCGTTTTCTAACGGTTTAAAAATCAAACAAAGCTTTGTGTTGACCATTGGCAATATGAAGAACTGCATGGTCAATCTTTTGAATATCCGTTCATTTGAATAAATAGCTCTGGTATACACCATCATGTTCAAGGTTATTGATAAACGATAGAATTTAGATAGCCCAGGGGCACAAATAATACTCTCCATCAACGGCTTTACAAAAATGCCGCCCCAAGGCCAACGCGGGGCGGCATTTTTGTTTTGCTGAGCCATGAGGAAATTCAGAACCAGCAGCCGTGTATTCGTCACCCTGAGTTTGTGTTGGCTCAAAATTTCGATGGCTTCCATTTTGATTCTCCAGTTAATTTATTTTTGAAACAATGTTGCAAAAACAAAATTCTTCCTATATTTGCAATGATGTTGCAAAAACAAAGAATATGATTGTAGCCCACAACCTTAGCAAAAGTTACGGCGAACACCACGCCCTCAATAATTTGAACCTCAATATAGCCCCCGGCGAAATATTCTGCCTCCTGGGACAAAACGGTGCTGGCAAAACCACCACCATCAATTGTTTCCTCGGATTCACTGCCCCCAGTGCAGGTAAAGCCGAAATCAATGGCATCGATGTGGCGAGTGACCCCCAAGGCAGCAAACGACACCTGGCCTACTTGCCCGAAGTGGTGATGTTGTACCCTAAACTTAGCGGCCTGGAAAACCTCGACTACTTCAGCCGTTTGGCCGGATTCCGCTACTCCAAAAACCAATTGCAGGAGTTTTTACTCAAAGCAGGTTTGCCGGGCGACAGCATCAACCGCTACGTAGGCACTTATTCCAAGGGCATGCGCCAAAAAGTAGGCATTGCCATTGCTACCGCCAAGCAGGCCAAAGCGCTGTTTTTGGACGAACCCACCAGCGGCCTCGACCCCAAAGCCAGCAACGACTTTTCTCTTTTGCTCAAAACCTTAGCTCAGGAAGGTGTGGCAATCCTGATGGCCACCCACGACATCTTCCGCGCCAAAGACGTCGCTACCCGCGTAGGCATCATGCGCGAAGGCCAACTGGTGGCCACCCATGCGGCTACCGAGTTTTCAGCTACAGAACTGGAAAAAATATATTTGGAAACGGTTTGATCCCCGGAGGGCAGGTCCGATTGGTGCTGTTTTTTATTTGTTGAAGCAGCTTCGCTGCTTATTTCTTATAACCGCGACGACGCGACGGCGCGACGAAAAATGTGCTTCGCACACCTTTTCGCCGTCTTACGTCGCGTATTTGGCGCAGCCAAATGAATCGTCGCGCCGTCGCGTCGTCGCGGTTATTAAAAACGATTGGGCGCAGCCCAATCCAAAATAGTTTACAAATAGAACCAATCGACCCTGCCTTTAAGGGTTCGGAGGCGCAGAGACAAAATTGTACCGAGTTGAAAAACAAATCCATATTGCCAATGAAGCCAAGTCAATACAATATCAATGCCTTTGCCCTGAGCATTCCCAACCCCCTCCTAAATCCTTTACTATGTTAGTACAAATCATCCAAAACGAGTGGCGCATCGCCTGGCGCGAGCGACAACTGTCGGTCCTCTGGATCATCATCGGTGGGCTCTTGTTGTTTGCCACCTTTAGCGGCTGGCAAAATTTCCAACGCATCCACCACGAAAGAGCAGAGGCGGCTCAATTGATGCGCCAGAAGTGGGAAAACCAGGGCGATCAAAACCCCCATTCATCCGCACACTACGGCACCTATGTGTACAAACCCGTATCCATTTTGCATTTTTTAGATCCGGGGATCGACAAGTTTGCCGGGGTGTCGCTACGCCTGGAAGGGCACGTCCAACACGGGCTAGCCTTCGCCGCAGCTTCTGAACAAAGTAGCCTGAGCCGTTTTGGCGACCTGCATACGGGGTTGATTTTACAGATACTGGTTCCCCTCTTGCTCATTTTTGTAGCCTTCAACAGCTTCCAACGCGAGCGCAGCAGTGGAGCGTTGCGACTCATGTTGGCTCAGGGTACTGCACCACGCAGTTTGCTGTGGGGTAAAATATTGGCCGTTTGGAGCATGGCTCTGGCTTTGTTGCTCCTGGTTTTGGTGTTGAGCGGCGTCCTGGCCTTGAGCCAGCCTCAACTCAGCCAGGGTACCGATGTGTGGTTGCGCCTGCTGGGCCTCACTACGCTTTACGCTTTGTACTATTTTTTGATCAGTGCAATGGCCGTTCAATTGGCCGCCGCAATCCGCCAACCTGCCCTGAGTTTGCTGAGTTTGCTCAGCATTTGGGTTTTGAGTACGGTCATTTTGCCCAAAGTGGTAGCCGCTTCCGCTGAACAGCAAAAACCACTCTTGGGGGTGATGCAATTCAACGAACAAATGCACGAAGAGCGGGAAAAGGGCCTGAATGGCCACGATCCAGAGGATGCGCGCAGCAAACGTTTTGAACGCAAAATATTGGCCAAATATGGCGTGGATGACCCCTCTAAACTGCCAATCAACTACGATGGTTTGTTGATGCAGGAAGATGAATATTACGGCAATGCGGTATGGGACAAACACTTTGGCCTCTTGAACCGCGATTTGCGCCAACAGGCCCAATATACAGCCTGGAGCAGCTTTGTCAACCCCTTTCAAGCCCTGCGCAACCTCAGCCTTAGCCTCGCCAATGCCGATTTGTACCAACACCTGCACTTCCAAAAAGCAGCGGAAATGTACCGCCGCACCCTCATCCGTACTTTGAATGAAAAAATGGCCTACGGTGGCTCAAAAACGGGTGATTGGGATTGGACCGTCCCCGAAGCCTGGTTTTCTGAATTGGAAGACTTCAACTACCAGGCGCCAGCCATGGCTTGGTCTTTACAACAAAGAACGCTGGAACTGGTGGCCATTGCCGCCTGGGCCTTATTGTTGATCCTCCTGTTATGGATGCCTTGGTGGAAAGCCGAGCGTCTGCTTTAAATCTGCGCCCTTAAACGCCTCCTTCACATGATTACGACCATACTTCAATACGAATTAAAACAATTGCTCCGCAAACGGGTAGGCTGGGCTTTGCTCCTGTTTATACTGCTAGGCGGCGGCTACGCCATTGCATATGGCTGGCTCAATTACCAGCATTACCGCACTCAGATCGATGAAGTGCAGCAAAAGCAAGCGGAGACCTATGCCGAGTTGGCACCCAAATACGATACTTTGACCCAACTGGGGGATCAAGCGCCGGAAAGGCTGAACAGTTTTGGTGACCCCATCATGGCTGATTTTCGCTATCGGCGTTACTCCACTTGGCTACCCAGTTCATTGAGTGCACTGGCCGTGGGGCAACGCGATCAACAAACTCCCTACCAACGCATTCAATTGTACCGCAATGTCAATTTGCCAGAATTGGAAGAGATCAATAACCCCGAACAGCTTTTGGCCGGGAATTTTGACCTCAGCTTTGTACTGGTTTATCTGCTGCCCCTGTTGGTGATCGTACTCGGGTTCAATGCCTTGAGTCAGGATCGCGAGGAAGGGATTTTATCCTTATTGAAAGTACAGGGCCTTACGCCGAAGCAGCTTTTGTTCACCCGTGTTGGCTTACAATTTGGGCTGCTGTGGGGCTTGTCCATCCTGATTTGTAGCATTGGTTTTGGCGTAGTGGGTGCTGACTGGGCACATTGGCCCGCCTGGGTGCTAGGCTGCGGTGCCTGGCTTATTTTATGGGCTGGACTGGTTGCCTGGGTAAACATCTGGGGGCGTAGTTCTGCTTTTAACGCCACGGTTTTGGCTGGTTTTTGGATTGTCTTGTTGATCCTTTTGCCCGCCTTGATCAACTTTTGGGTGGACAGAACTTATCCAGTACTGCCCCGCAGCGAATTTATGGCTACCGCCAGGGACATCAGCTCCCAGGAATGGGATCGACCCGTAGCTGCTATTTTAGCTGACTTTCAAAAGACACGCCCCGATCTTTACGCCAAATTGCCTCAGCCCATCCGCGACACCCAGGCGATTAAAGTGTTTATGTACAACGAGAACAGCATGGCCAAAGTTGAGCAACTGGGTGCTCCGCTGATGCGAACCGGAGCCCAACGCCTGGGTTTGGAAAACCGCCTCAAATACCTCAATCCGGCCTACGCGTTCAATGCCATCCTCACCACCAGCGCAGGCACTGAACTGAGCAATTTTATCGATTGGCAAAACGCGACCAAAGAGACCTTGAAACAAAACCGGGAATTGGTCACCCAGATTGGTCTGGCGGGTAAAACCTTTAAAAAGGCCGAGTTTGAACGCTTACCTACTTTCAAAGCGCCGCCATTGAAGGCGCAGGTAGGCGGCAACTTGCTGTGCCTGGGGGTACTCGCCGGGTTATTATGGCTACTGGTGTGGTGGAGCGCCCAGCGTAATGCTGCGGAGGTATGAATCGCCAGGAATTTCTCCGCAACCTAGTACTGGGATCCGGTTTTTGGAGACCGGGGCAATGAACTGGTTTTCATCGGCCAAGACATGGATCAAACCCGGATCAAAATGGAATTGCGGGCTTGCTTGTGTACCCCGGAGGAAATTGAGCAGATGTGGAAGGGCGGGTATTTTGAAAATCCGTTTCCGGAGACGATGAATTGAAACTTATCCATATGTTATCAAACACCCACTTTATCATGACCATGCAATTTAACTTAACTTTTGTGCTTGTTTGTTTGGTATCTAGCCTGATTTCCCAAACCACCAGCAGCACCGACACCCTAAAAAAATTGGAGCTACAAACCGTAGAAATCACCGGTCGGCTCAAAAAAGACTACAACAGCGACTATTCTTTTTCGGCTACCAAAATCGCCATTCTGAATAAAGACCTGCCGCAGTCGATTGGTACGGTGACCAAGGAATTGATCGCCGACCGCCAGGCTTTTCAATTGGCCGATGCCGTGAAAATTTCCAGCGGGGTCATTCCTTCCAGTTATTACAACCAGTACGCCATTCGGGGGATCAGCCAAAATGAAGAAGGCCAGATCATCAATGGGATGCGTACCCGGCAGTACTATTTTTTGCAGCCACTGACGACCAATATTGAACGTGTAGAAGTGCTCAAAGGGCCGGCCAGTGCTACTTTTGCCAGTGTAGACCCCGGTGGGAGCATCAATCTGGTGACGAAAAAACCACTCAGCCAGGACCGCAAAGAGGTCAGCATGAGTGTGGGCAGTTTCAGTACTTTTCGGGGTACCCTGGATTTCACGGGGCCACTCAATGAAGAAAAAACCTTGTTGTATCGAGTCAATGGCGCGTACCAGGAAGCCCGTTCCTACCGCGATTTGGCCGGCAATAAGTCCATGCTGATTTCACCTTCGTTCAGCTATTTGCCCAATAAAAAAACGGCCATCAATGCCGAGCTGATTTTCAGCAACATGAATGGGGTACTTGATCGGGGGCAACCCATTTTTGGGGCTCAGTCTGGCGTGACGGAGCTCAATAGCACCCCCATTAGCCTCAATCTTGGCGCCACCAATGACTTTTTTAAGTCGAAAGAGTTGATCCTGATGGGGAACTTTGTCCACCAATTTACCCCCAATATCAGCTTTACCACTTCGTACATGAAGCAATCCTGGACGGAAAACCTGCAAGAGCACCGTACCACCAATGCTTTTGCCGTGGACATCGAAAACAAGCCCGTAACCAGTCTGGCGGCTATGCAATTCATTCAGCGCCAACAGTATTGGAATGTTGACAACCTAAGTTCCTATTTCAATTTCAAACTCAATACGGGTAAAATCAAACACCAAATCTTGCTGGGCTATGACCTGAACTATTGGGAAAAAACCAAAGGTGGAGGCCAAAACGCCGCACGGGGCTTTTTGCTGAAAGATGGCGTTGTGGCCGGTTCTTTTGTGTTGGCCAATGCGGCCAATTACCAGACCATCACCGCGGCGGGTCGCACCCTCCCTCGCCCCAATGTGAACCATTTTGACCTGAGCAACCCCAGCTACACCATCCGCAACGTCAATGATTACACCCTCAATGTGCGTACCGCGCTGCCCGCTGCCCTGACTACCAACAACGCGCTGTACGTTCAGGAGTACCTGACTTGGAGCAAATTGACCCTCCTCCTGGGCTTGCGCCAGGAATGGTACAAAGACATCACCAACTTCGAAACCAGCAACGAATTTTCCTTCAAAAACACCAAATTATTGCCCCGTATCGGAGCCACTTTTGCTGTTTCGAAGCAAATCAATGTATACGGGACTTACCTGCAAGGTTTTCAACCACAGTCCAATACGGTGACCCTGATGCCCAGCACTGGCGCGTTTTTTGGCGTACCAAAATCGGCTGCTCAATTTCAACCACTGGAGAGTGATTTGAAAGAATTGGGGATAAAAGCCGATTTGTTCAAGCAAAAAATAACCTTAACTGCTGCGGTATACGAGATCAACCAGCGCAACATCCTGATGAATGCCAACGACCCTGCCCAACCGGATTTGTTGGTACAGCGCGGGGCGGATCGCAGCCGAGGTTTTGAATTGGATTTGGCGGGGTACATCAACGAGCACTGGCAGATCAATGCCTCCTACAGTTACATCGATGCCGAAATTGTGAACGATGCCAAAGCGGAACTCATTGGCCAACGCAAAGAGAACACCCCAACTAACAGTGCCAACCTCTGGACCCGTTTCAATTTTGGACTCAATTCGCCGTTGAAGGACATTGGCATCGGCTTGGGTGTTCAGCATCAGGGTAGTCGGATTCCCTGGTTTACCCGGGCTTTTGAGGTGCCTGCGTTTACAATCTTCGACGTAGCCTTTTACTACACTCCTGCGAAAAGCAATGTACAGATTGCGCTCAATGCCAACAATCTTTTTAACGAGACTTATTGGATTGGTGCTCAGAATTACCTGCGTTTGTTTCCAGGTGCGCCGCGCAATGTGATTTTGACGGCGACCTATCGATTTTAGGCAGAACTTACAAGAGTGGTTATCCAGAATTTTGGGGATAACAAACCGCGGATGCGGTTGAATTTAGAATAGCCCCGGTCGTCCGCAGGGTCGATCAGTTCTAGTTTCAAACCATTTTGGATTGGGCTGCGCCCAATCATTTTTAATAACCGCGACGACACGACGACGCGACGGTTTCACGACGCAAGCGTCGTGTGGTGCGGAGCAAAACGTCGTGTAATCGTCGCGTCGTCGTGTCGTCGCGGTTATTAAAAAAAAAGCAGCGAAGCTGCTTTCAAGCCGTTTTTGTTAGAACTGATCGGCCCTGCGGACGACCGGGGCTATGATGAATTCAATCGCTCCGCGATTAGATTTTAGTCAGATTTTTGAGCTTACTGATTATCTTTTTACTTCAAATCTAATTGAGTGACCCACCATGCGACAATCCCCAACCCTGCTCATCGCCCGGCAGTTCTGGCGGCATACCCTGAAATCAGGGGCTTTATTGCCGCTTTTAGGGCTGTTTTGCCTCTTGTTGGCCTATGCCACCTTCACGGGTTGTAAGACCTATCAGGTTCAAAACAAGCTGCGCAAACATTACCAGGCCGAGGTGCGGCACGAGTGGGAGGAAAGCCCCGACAAGCACCCGCACCGCATGGCGCACTACGGCTACCTGGTGTTCCGGCTCAAACACCCCCTGAGCGCGTTTGATTACGGACTGGAAAGTTACACGGGCAATGCTGTGTTTTTGGAGGCGCATCGCCAGAATACCGTCAATTTTTCGGAGGCCAGTTTTTCAACGGGTTTGCTGCGTTTTGGCGACATCAGCATGGCTATGCTGCTCCAGCTTGTGTTGCCCCTGATGTTGTTTTTTCTGGGTTTCAACAGCATTACCAGCGAGCGGGAGCAGGGCACTTTAAAAATCCTTTTCAGCCAGGGTGTGGGTTGGAAGGAGTTGTTGTTTGGTAAAACCTTGGGCTTGTTGAGCATTGGCGGACTTTTTTTCCTGCCCGTGGTGCTGACCTTGCTGTTTTTGACTGCTTTTGCGGCGGCGGAGCAAAGCCAAAACTGGTTGCGGCTAGGGAGCATTTTAGGCGCGTATGGCTTGTTTCTGGCCACGCTTGCGCTGGTGGCAGTACTGGTATCGGCTTACAGCAGCAGTTCCAAAACGGCGCTGGTGCGTTTGATCGGGCTTTGGTTGCTTTGGGCTATCGTGTTGCCACGCAGTACCCAGGCCTTGGGCAATTATTGGCACCCTTCGCCCAGTAAGGTTGAATTTGAAGCCCGGGTAGAACAGGATCTGATCAAAGAAGGGGACAGCCACAACCCGGATGACCCGCACTATAAAGCCATTAAAGATTCGCTGTTGGCAGCGTATAAAATCGATTCGGTGCAGCAATTGCCCTTCAATTACAGTGGTTTCATCATGAGCGAGGGGGAGCGGATCAGCGCGGAGATTTACAATCGGCAATGGCACCAACTCCTGGCGGTATACACCCAACAAAATCGCCTGGCCGAGACTTCGGCTTTGCTGAATCCTTTTATGGCTTTGAAAAACCTGTCGATGGGATTGGCGGGTACCGATTTTTACGCCTACGTTGATTTTCAACAACAAGTGGAAACCTTCCGCTACCAATTGGCGCAGCGCATGAACCGCCTGCAAATGCGCTACATCAGCAATCAAAAGTTGGGGCCACAAGACAAACCGTATCAAATCAGTCGCAAGCACTGGCGGGAAATGCCGGATTGGCAGTACCAGTATTTGAACGTAGGGCAGGTTTTTCAACAACAAGTACTGAGCATCCTGGCGCAGTTGTTTTGGCTCTTTGCCTTGTGGGCTTTGTTGTTGTATTCTTCCAAAAAATTAAGAGTCATCTGATATGTACGCTCTGGAAATCAACCATTTTTTGCGCAGCAAAGGCGCAATGGGAGGCTTGGCCTTGTTGCTGTTGGTGGGCTGCCTGAGCCTCCTGATCGGGCGGCAATTTGTGGCCAAACAACAGCAGGCACAAGCCGAAATAGCCCGGTTTCAGCGCGAGCACATCGAGCGGAATGTACGCTACCACCAAGACGAAATGGGGCTCCTGTTGTATTACTTGCGCTTTACGCTGGTCAATCCCAATCAGCCGCTCAACGCTTTGTCGATTGGGCAAAGGGATGTCCAGAATTCCATTCAAAGTGTGACCATTCGCGGTTTGGAAAACCAAAAGTACGATACCGACTTGCACAACCCGATGAATCTCCTGATGGGAAATCTGGATTTCAGTTTTGTAGTCATTTTCCTTTTTCCATTGCTCATCATTGCTTTGACTTACAATCTGCTGTCTGAGGAGAAAGAGGAAGGCACCCTGCGTTTGGTGGCTACTCAGGCGCAATCGACCCTCTATTTTTTGCTGCGAAAAATGTCGATTCGGATTTTGGCCGTTTTTACGGTGTTGTTGCTTTTGCTCGGCATTGCTTTTGTTGCCCTAAAACTGCCACTGGACAATGCAAGCCTGGCTTTTGTGGCGGTAGCGGGCCTGTACCTGCTCTTTTGGTTTGCAATCAGTACCTGGGTGATTTCCTGGCAGCGCAATTCAGGTTTGAATGCGGTGGCGCTGTTGAGTTTTTGGGTGTTGCTGACCCTGGTGTTCCCCGCCGCGCTCAACGCCTATCTGATCAACCGTTACCCGGTGCCCGAAGCCTTAAACACGATGATCCAACAACGCGAAGGCTACCACGAGAAATGGGATTTGCCGAAGGCTGTGACGATGTACAAATTTTATGCCCATTATCCCGAGTTCAAAAAATACCCCCTGCCGGATAAAACCTTCAGCTGGTTGTGGTATTACGCCATGCAACAAATGGGAGATGATGAATCTCAACAGGCGGCCCTTGAATTGAAACACAAATTGCAGCAGCGCGAACAGGCGACCGCCGTTTTTGCCTACTTTTCACCTGCTATCCACACCCAACTGGCCTTCAATCGCCTGGCTGCTGCGGATTTGCAGCAACAATTGCAGTACTGGGAAGCCACGGAGCGTTTTCACGAAAAACTGCGGCTGTATTTTTATCCCCGCATTTTTGAGAACACCGGAGTGAAAACGGAAAACTGGGACTCCTTTCGGGTAGAGCGATTTGCCGCGGTGGTGGAAGTGGATTGGGCGAAGCTGCTCTTGCCTTTGGTGTTGATCATTTTGTTGGTTGGTTGGATTGGGCTGTGGGGTTTGAGGAGGCGTCAGATGCTTTGAGCATAAATATCAGTTCATTTAAATTTTGTAATAGTTTATGACTTCGCCTTCGGCGAAGCGCAAGCAACATTTTTCAGCCACAAATGACACAAATTTTCACAAATTAAGGCACAAGCTTGCGTTTGTGCTCCCAACACGAACGAAGTTCGTGCTTCAATTTGTGAAAATTTGTGTCATTTGTGGCTGAATTTCAAAATAAGACGCCACCGAAGGTGGGGTCTTAAACTTTTACTAAATTTTTAGAATGACAAGTTCAGTCGTTACCCCTTCCATCCCATCCGCTCATTGCCCAAATTTGTTATCTTTGCCCGGCAATCACAAGCCGCCATGCAGAAAAAATTCAACATCACTGGCATCTGTCGCCCCGCCAAACACTACATGGCGGACGTATCGGGCAAATTGGCGCAGACCTTAGCCATGGTCGAAGATGGGGATTATTTCATCATCAATCGCCCCAGGCAATATGGAAAGACGACCACTTTGTACACTTTGGCGGAATTGTTGGAGAAGAAAGGGGATTATCTTGTTTTTAACACCAGTTTTGAAGGAGTAGGGAGCCATTTTTTTGAGGAGGAAAAAGTGTTTTGTCAAGGATTTATCCAATTGTTGGCTAATTATACCCGCTATCGTGCACCTGAGTTGTCGGATTGGCTAAACGAACATGCCAAACAAAAAAACAGCATCCAAGAATTAAATGATTTCATCACTCAATTGGTAGAAAAAGCCGGAAAAGAGGTCGTACTGCTCATCGACGAGGTAGACAAAAGCAGCAACAATCAGTTGTTCGTTGACTTTTTGGCCATGCTTCGCAACAAATACCTCGAAAGTGAAGCCTTCAAAACCTTCCATTCCGTGGTGCTGGCCGGAGTGCACGACATCAAATCCCTAAAACTCAAGCTTCGCCCAGATACCGAACAAAAATACAACTCCCCCTGGAACATTGCGGCGGAATTTACAGTGGACATGAACCTCCAGCCCCTGGAGATCATTCCAATGTTGGAAGAATATGCTCGGGATAAGCAGGTGGTTTTAGACCCAAAGGCAATCGCTGAGCACCTTTTTTATTACACCTCCGGTTACCCTTTTTTGGTAAGCAAGCTTTGCAAAATCATCGACGAGCAACTTTTACCCAACAAAAAAAACGTAAACTGGACGGTGGAAGATGTTGATGTAGCTGCTTCCATAGTGGTCAGAGAAACCAATACCAACTTCGAAAGTTTGATCAAAAACCTGGAACATTACCCAGATTTGTACAACTTGGTGTATAAAAAATTGATCGATTTGGAATACCAAAGCTATTCCATCCACGACCCTACGGTGGCCTTGGGCCTGATGTACGGTATTTTAAAAAACGGGCAGGGAATCAGCATCCACAATCGCATCTATGAAGAGGTCATTTATGCCTACATGACTTCTAAAGCCACCGCCCAGGTGCTGATGGGATCGCACAATGTGCCTCGAAATTTCAAATTAGACGACAATCGGCTCAACCTGGAGGCCATCCTCCTCAAGTTTCAAGCCTTCATGCGCGAGCAGGACAGCGCCAAAGACCGCGATTTTTTGGAAAGAAACGGACGCCTGGTCTTTTTGGCTTTTATCAAACCCATCATCAACGGTTCGGGCTTCGATTTTAAAGAGCCACAAATTTCGGAAGAACGGCGTCTGGATGTGGTGATCACTTACCTCCAACACAAATACATCGCTGAACTCAAAATCTGGCGCGGGCCCGAAGCCCACGCCGATGGCCTGGCTCAATTGGCCAACTACCTCGAACGGCAATCCCTCCAGGAAGGTTACCTGCTCGTTTTTGACCACTCCAAGAAAAAAAGCTGGAAAAGTGGCTGGGAAGAAGTCTTGGGGAAAAGGGTGTTTGTGGTGTGGGTGTGACATAGAGGTACTCATCTCGTTTACAGCCTTTTGTTTTATCAATAAAATCCCCCTTTTTTAAGAAAAGAAATAAAACCCCAAACCAATTTTGCCATGTACTGCGTACTGATTAGAAATTAAAATAATTTCAATACTATGTTAAAGTTCCAATTCATGCGTAAGCCCATTTTCCTCCTATTCGCCCTGATCCTGCTATGCAGTCACGATCTGTATATAAAAATGGAAACCTATTTTTTGCAGGCCAATCAAAAAGCGACCTTGAGCCTGTACAATGGGACATTTGAAACGAGCGAAAATATCATTACTCGCGACCGCATGTTGGACGCTTCAGTTATTGCTCAAGGCAAAAGAGTAGCCATCAAGCCAGATCAATGGAAAGACCAAGACAGCACCATTACCCAATTGACTTTTAATACGGGTGAAGCGGGAACTTATGTGGTAGGTGTCTCTACCAAAGCAAAGAATATAGCACTCCCTGCCAAAGAATTCAACAGTTACCTGGAACACGATGGCGTTTTGGATATGCTTGAACAACGCACTAAGGATGGCTTATTAGGTCAAGATGCAGTAGAGCGTTATGAAAAACACATCAAAGCCATCTATCAGGTAGGTGATATTAAAACGAAGGACTGGAGCACCGTACTAGGTTATCCTCTCGAGTTTGTTCCGCAAGCAAATCCTTATGAAAAATACAGTGGCGAAAAACTGGAAGTGCAGTTGTTGGCCGATGGTAAGCCGCTATCCCAGCAACTGGTTTATGCTGACTATATCCAAAGTGCTCAGGCCCATACGCACAGCGATCATGACCATGAGCACGACGGAGAAAATCACGCACATACCAACGCTGAGCACGACCATAAGCAGGAATCACATACACATACTGGCGGCCAACAATTACGTACCAACGACCAAGGTAAAGTCCTTGTAGACCTACCGGAAGATGGTATCTATTATCTACGTACCATTCATATGACTAAAGTTAGTGATAATGATTCATTAACCCATCGCTCTAAATGGGCGACACTGACATTTGAGGTTAGCCACAAGCACGGTGCCAGTACCCACACACATGATCATGACCATGGGGATGGCCCTCCTGCCTGGATTTTTGTAGTAAGTAGCCTGCTAATCATAGGGTTATTATTTCTCGTATTTAGAAAAAAGAACCAATGAGGTATGTTTTTTTAAGGCAAGGGCTGTTGTTGTTATTGTTGTTCGTTCCACTTTGGGGATTAGCCCATGATGTTTCCAGTGCCGATCAAGAGATTTTACACGGTGGCAGCTTATGGGCTTACATTCGGGTAGGAGCAACGCATATGCTTACGGGTTATGATCACTTGCTTTTTTTGGCGGGGGTTGTGTTCTACTTGAACAACTTTAATGATATTTTGAAGTTCATCACCGTGTTTACGATTGGACATTGTATCAGCTTGATCGGTGCGACTTACTTCAAGGTAAGCGCAAATGAACATTTGGTAGATGCGGTCATTGCCCTGAGCGTTTTGTACAAAGGTTTTGAGAACTTGGGCGGATTTGAACAGTTAAAGATAAAATCGCCCAAATTACTGATCATGGTAGGTCTTTTTGGATTAATTCACGGATTTGGACTATCCACCCGATTGCAGTCTTTTGACATGGGAACGGAGCAAATTTTAGCAAAAATTCTGTGCTTTAATTTGGGTGTCGAAGTAGGTCAAGTGTTGGCATTGATTCCCATTATTTTTATCATCACGCTTTCCCGAAAGCACAAACAGTTTCCTGCTTTTTACAAAGCGGTTAATGGATACTTGGTATTAGCAGGGATAGCTTTATTTGTCTATCAATTGTATCACTACTTTGTTGGGCATTAGTCGATCAGCTGGTCATCCTACGAATCTGTTCATTGCCCAAATTTGCTATCTTTGCCCAGGAATCACAAGCCGCCATGCAGAAAAAATTCAACATCACTGGCATCTGTCGCCCCGCCAAACACTACATGGCGGATGTATCGGGCAAATTGGCGCAGACCTTAGCCATGGTCGAGGATGGGGATTATTTCATCATCAATCGGCCCCGTCAATACGGGAAGACGACCACTTTGTACACTTTGGCGGAATTGTTGGAAAAGAAAGGGAATTATCTTGTTTTCAACACCAGTTTTGAAGGAGTAGGGAGCCATTTTTTTGAGGAGGAAAAAGTGTTTTGCCGTGGATTTATCCAATTGTTGGCTGATTATGCCCGCTATCGAGCGCCTGAACTATTGAAATGGTTGAACGAAAATGCGAAACAAAAAAGCAGCATTCATGAATTGAGTGATTTCATCACCCAGTTGGCGAATAAAACGGAGAAAAAAATCGTCTTGCTGATTGATGAAGTAGACAAGAGCAGCAACAATCAATTGTTTATTGACTTTTTAGCCATGCTGCGCAACAAGTACCTGGCACAAGATTTGGCGAAAACCTTTCACTCCGTGGTGCTTGCCGGAGTGCATGACATCAAATCACTAAAACTCAAACTTCGCCCAGATACCGAACAAAAATACAACTCCCCCTGGAACATTGCGGCAGAGTTTACCGTGGACATGAACCTCCAGCCCCTGGAGATCATCCCCATGTTGGAGGAATATGCTCGGGATAAGCAGGTGGCTTTAGACCCTGCACTCATCGCTGAACGGCTTTTTTATTACACTTCCGGCTATCCTTTTTTGGTGAGTAAGCTCTGCAAAATCATCGATGAGCAACTTTTGCCCCAAAAAACCGAAGCCAGTTGGTCTTTGGAAGATGTTGAAACCGCCTTCCAACAATTGACCAGGGAAAACAATACCAACTTTGAATCGCTAGCCAAAAACCTGGAAAACAGCCCCGAACTTTACCAACTGGTGTACAAAGTAGCCATCGATGGCGAAGCCATTTCCTACAATCCGCTCGACCCTACCATCAATTTTGCTTTTTTGTACGGCATTTTTGTGAGCAAAAAGGGCATTTTGAAAATTCACAACCTCGTTTACCAGGAAGTATTGCTGGGCTACATGGCGTCGCGCATGCACCTCCTGCAACTTTCTAAGAATGTAGACTTTGGAGGGCGCTTCATCAATGCCGACAAGAGTTTGAACCTGGAAGCCATCCTCCTCAAGTTTCAAACCTTCATGCGGGAGCAGGAAAGCACCAAGGACCGCGACTTTTTGGAAAGAAACGGACGCCTGGTCTTTTTGGCCTTCCTCAAACCCATCATCAATGGTTCGGGTTTCGATTTTAAGGAACCACAGATTTCGGAAGAACGCCGCCTGGATGTAGTCATCACCTACCTCCAACACAAATACATCGCTGAACTCAAAATCTGGCGCGGCCCCGAAGCCCACGCCGATGGCCTGGCCCAACTGGCCGACTACCTCGAACGGCAATCCCTCCAGGAAGGCTACCTGCTCGTGTTTGACCACTCCAAAAAGAAAAGCTGGAAGAGCGGCTGGGAAGAGGTGTTGGGGAAAAAGGTGTTTGTGGTGTGGGTTTGAAAAAACCATGCATCCATGGTTTTTTTAATGGCTATTTTGTCCATCGGCATACGCATCACCGTTACTCAAAAACACCAATGAAACTACCACTACTGCTTTGTCTTTGCTTTTGGGGCTTCATCTCCAGCGCTTTAGGGCAGGCCAATCAAACCCTTACCAAGAGCGGCTTCACCAATGCCGCCAATTTTGGTTTTTCACCAACCGCCACTGGCCTCCAAAACACCCAGGCCCTCCAAAAAGCCGTGGATCAGGGAGGTACCATCCGGGTGAGTGAACCAGGCACTTACAACCTGGCGGGTACCGTGTACCTTGGCAGCAACACCAGCTTGCAATTTGGCAACGGGGTTTTTATCAAAAAAGTAAACGAGCAGGCCAAATGGGAATGGCTATTCTGGCGGGTGCTGGAACTACTATTCAGCGAAACACGATTGACTCTACGGGTTATATCCCCATTCGTTTTGGGGGAAGCAATGTGCTGATTAATGAAAATGTAATCCGCTATTTTTGTCTTACCATTGATGATGGAGGAGGAATCTACACTTGGAGCGATGGAAAAACCGAACCCGAGAATCGGAAAGTGACCAATAACTTAGTGCTTTATGGAATTGGTGCATCGGCAGGAACCAACAAAACCCCTCGTCCACCCGCAGAAGGGATTTATGTCGATGATCGATCCCCCAATGTTGAAGTCAAAGGCAATACCGTGGCTTATTGTAGCAATAATGGAATCTATGTACACAATGCACGTAAGTGTCCAGTCAAAAACAACACTGTTTTTGGCTGTTCCTTTGCCTTGAAAATTGTGCACGACAACCTCGCGCCAACTTTTCCAGTAGTAGATTGTGATATCCAAAACAACATACTGGCTTCCAGTAGCTTGGACGTCACTAAAACTTTACTGACATTTCAAACCAGGGATACCACAACCCTGGCCAAACTGGGCATTATGGATCATAACATTTATTGTCATCCTTTCCAAAAAGAAGGATACATCAGATACATTTACAATCCTTTAGTGACGAAAAAATCTTTGTCGCTTAACTTGGAGGAGTGGCGATCTGTCAGCGGCTACGACAAAAACGCCAAGCTCTCTCCCCGCAGTTTTTCCTTAATCGAGAAAATTCTTTCTCCGAATTTGATCACGAACAGTTTTTTTTCAATGAACACCCATACTTGGAGCACATGGGATCCTGTGGGCAATACCTCTAGTTTAGAATGGGTTCCTGACCAACTGGATGGCGGGTGTTTATCATTTAAGGTCTCAAGCAACGGTACAGTGCCTTCTCGTATTCAGACTTTGATACCTCCAATTACGAATGGGAAAGATTATTTGTTAAAAATGAGTGTAAAAACCTCCAAAGAAGGGTTGTTGAACACCTTTTTTATTCAAAATATAGCCCCTTATCCATTTGGCTCAAAAAACTATACTGTGACCAGCGGAACCGAACGCAAAGACATTGAACTACCCATCCGTGCTACTATGACACAAGAAAAACCAAGTTTATTTGTTAACATCGGCCCAGAAGACGGTACGGTATTGCTGGACAATATTGAGTTGTATGAAGTGATGCTGGTAAATCCCGATAATCGAGTTCGGTTTGAATTCAACACCACGAGTGAAAATAGATTCATTACAGCCGATCAATACAAGTGGTTCGATAAAGGAAAACATTATTCCAATTGATGGTAGAAGTATAACAGGCACACATGATTTGTACTTTATCTATAAAACAACAGGAGCTGTGCCCATTAAATTAGAATCATTTAGGCTAACAAACTGATGAATCCATACATTATCGAAATAAATATCAATTTTTGACTAAGGGGATTTGCCGAAACTGTGGTCTTGAAAGATTAAATTTTGGTTGGGCAAACCCAAACCTCACATCAGTCCATAATTCACCGGTCAAATGCAAGCAAAATTACCTGGAGACGCTGACAACAAGACCACAGAAGCAAAATTGCGATTGCTTTCGGAAGCCGAAGATGCTTCGGCGGACTATAGCGCACGCGAGGCCAGTACCCACGATGAGTTGCTCATTCAGCAAGCTTTTAAAATCAGTCCAGAGCGGGGATGTGAATTGTTGTTTCGGGTATATCACCGAGCTTTGTGTAGCCATGCCATTCGCTTTGTGTATTCCAAAGAATTGGCCGAAGACATCGTCAGTGAGGTTTTTTGTAAATTCTGGCGAACCCAGGCTTATGCCTCCGTTACTTCCTCTTACCGGTTTTATCTGTTCAGAAGTGTGCGCAATACGGCCTACACCCACTTGCGCTCCGAGTTTAAGCCATCCATTGAACTTGAAAATATTGTGGGTTTGGAAAGTTCACGGGAACTTCGTCCTGATTACATCACCCAGTACGAAGAAACCAGCCAACGGCTCAAAATATTGGTAGAAGCCCTGCCGCCACAATGCCGAAAGGTTTTTCTCAAAAGCAGATTTGAAGGCAAACGCTACCAGGAAATTGCCGATGAAATGGGACTCTCCATCAAAACCGTGGAAGTTCATCTGGTCAAAGCCCTGAGTTTGATTCGGAAAGGTTTGAAAGACTACCTCATCCTGTTTATTGGCTTGTCGATTTTGTATTTAAAAAATTGGCTGAGTCACTAAGGTATTTTTTTAAAATCGTAGTCTCTCAAAACAGTAAAACATCAAGCATGGAAGTTGAGATCACCAAAGAACTAATATTTGAACATTTCGCCAATCGAAGTACTCCTTTACAACGCAAGCAAATTGACGCTTGGCTCCATGTGGAGGCCAATGAAGAACGGTATTATCAATGGTTGGAGGAATGGGAAAACAATAACCTTGAATACTTGCCCCAGAGTGATGTGCTGATTCAAAGGTACCTCGATTATATGCATACTCAAGCAGTCGAATTGCCTATTTCTGATCCAATTGAACGCGCAGAACCCCGGGTTTCCTTTCGCCGATTCAGCGCTTATTGGTATGCCGCTGCGGCAATCCTGGTTTTGGTGGGTGCAAGTCTGTGGATTTTTCGTACTGACCTGGCCTACCAAACGTACCAAACCCAATACGGAGAGGTCAAATCGTGGAAACTGAGCGATGGCAGCAAAGTAACGCTAAATGCAAATTCTACCCTAAAAGTTCCACGTTGGGGTTTTGGGCAACACAATCGTAAAGTGCATTTGCAAGGGGAGGGATTTTTTGCGGTAACCCACTTGAAGCACCATCAGAAATTCATCGTCCAGACTTCCAGAAACCTTGAGGTAGTAGTTCTGGGTACCGAGTTTTCAGTTTTTGCGCGTGCGCGCGGAGCCAAGGTCATCCTGAAGAAGGGAAAAGTCAAAATCAACTATCAAAAGGCCGAAACTCAACAAACGCTGATTATGAAACCAGGGGATGTAGTAGCTTTTGATGCAAAAAATCAACTGTCGCATCAGCACAATGCCAAGCCTTCCGAATCCTCAGATTGGGCTGATAAACGCTTCAATTTCCAAGCGACCCCCTTGAGCGAGCTGGCCCTGATCTTACAAGAAACCTATGGTTTACAGGTATCCATTGACTCGTCCTTGCTACAACGGAAACTAATGGGATCCTTCCACGCCGAGAATGTTGACGAATTTTTACACGCTATTTCTGAACTGATGGACATTCAAGTCCATCGAGAAGGTAAACAGATTCAGCTGATCGAACCGTAATCTATTTCACTCACTACTACAAGCATCAGGTCATGATACAACCATTCTTAAAAGCCCCTGCCTTGGGGCTAATGGGCATCTTATTGTTGTTTGGGTTTCCTGTAAACGCTCAAATGCAGGCCAGCACGCAAACCCGACAGGCAGCCCAAAGTAATTATTCCCAAATTCGCAGCATTCAGTTGAGTGAAGCCTTGACGGAGCTCAAACAAAAATACCGGGTTGACATCCTTTTTGAACTAAAAGCAGTGGAAGGCATTGTCGTTCAGCAAAAATCGATTGACCTGGCCTTAAGTTTGGAACAAAACCTCGACAAACTGCTGCTGCCTTTAGGGTTGAAGTACAGAAAATTCAACCGCACTTCTTATGTGGTCAAAGAAAATAAGAAACCAAAAACTACTGGAAGTGTAGAGCAGACCAAGCCGTTGAATGAATTGACTCAGTTGAACCGTTCGGCTTTGGAACTTCAACCCAGTGCCAACACTATCAAAGACCCCTTTCAACAAACCCCTGGCTCAAAACCTCCCCTTCAAACCATTGTTGGGAAAGTATTGGACGAAACCGGGCAAGGTTTACCGGGGGTGACCATTGTGGTGAAAAACACTCAATTGGGCACTACTACAGATGTGGATGGGAGTTTCAGGATAGAAGCCCCTACCGAAAAAACGGTTTTGGTGTTTTCCTTTGTAGGATACCTTACCCAGGAAATAGAAGTGAATGATGCCGGACCTTTATCTATTTCCCTACAGCCTGATGCCAAGGCATTGAGTGAAGTGGTGGTAGTGGGCTATGGGGTTGTCAAAAAGAGGGATTTAACGGGTTCGGTGGCCTCTATCGGTTCAGCAGAAATTAAAGCACAACCCGTTTCTGGGTTAAATCAAGCTTTACAAGGGCGAATCTCAGGCGTCCAGGTAACCCAATCTTCCAATGCAGCAGGGGGCGGAGTACAGGTGAGGGTTCGTGGTGGGAACTCTATTTCAGCCAGTAACGAACCGCTCTATGTGATCGATGGTTTTCCGGTAACCAATCCCACCCCAGCCCAAGGGCTCAGTAGCGGCAATACGCGGTCAGATGCTTTTCCCAACGTTTTGGCTACGCTTAATCCAAATGATATCGAATCCATGGAGGTGCTGAAGGATGCCTCGGCTACAGCTATTTATGGGTCAAGAGGAGCAAATGGAGTGGTTTTGATTACGACCAAGAGAGGCAAAGAAGGACAATCCAATATTGAATTTGAAACCTTTTACAGCATTTCCCGAATCACTAAAATGCACGAGCTTGTTAATGCCTCGGAATCGTTAAAAGCAAAAAACGAGCAATTGGTGAATTTGGGCCGTACCGAACGTTTTGGCACGGATCCCGCTTATGGGCCTAAAAAGCCCGATGATTACTTGCCTGGTACGGATTGGCAAGATGAAATTTATCGCGACGCACCTACCCGAAACTATCAACTAACCCTATCGGGCGGAAACGATAAATTGCGCTATTTGCTGAGTGGCAACTACTTTAACCAAGATGGTATTGTCCTTACCAACAACTTTAAGCGCTACTCTGCTCGAATGAATTTAGATGCCAGTTTGACCAATCGCATCAAAGTAGGCACCAATTTTACGATGACACGTAGCGACAATAATCTCGTTGGTGAGTCTACGGTAGTCAATAATGCAGCCAGTACTTCTTCCCCTATTCAATCTGCACTGGCTGCGACGCCAGCCATGACCATTTTTAACACAGATGGTAGTTATACACTCAATTTTTTGGGGATGTCTGCAGCAGCAAATCCGGTTGCAGTGCTCACAACCAGTACCAACACCTTACAAAGTGACCGAATTTTAGGAACCCTGTTTGGTGAGATCAATTTGGCGGATGGCTTAACCGGGCGCATAAGTATCGGTGGGGATATCATCAACTCACGCAGGGATGTGTTTTATACGCCTCAAACCTCGCTTGCCAATACCTTGAATGGATATGGAAGTGTGGGAAATGCAGTAAACACCAACCTGCTCAATGAAAATACGCTGAATTATTCGAAGAAACTGAACGAGAATCACGAATTTGACGTCTTGGCCGGGGTTACTTTTCAAAAAAATCGCGAAATACGTACCTACACCGAGGCACAAGACTTTCCCAACTTCTCACTTGGTACCGGAAACCTGGGTTTGGGAAATAAGTTATTGGCACCATCTGGATCTATCGCCCAATGGGGCTTAGCTTCTTATCTAGGGCGGATTAACTACCGTTTGAAAGACCGATATTTATTTACCTTGACCGGTCGGATGGATGGCTCATCCCGATTTGGAAGCAACCATAAATATGGCTTCTTTCCCTCAGGAGCCTTTGCCTGGCGCTTGTCTGACGAAAGTTTTCTCCAGAACAACCCAGTTATCAGTGATTTAAAACTCCGCTTGAGCTACGGACTAACGGGTAACGACGGAATCGGTCTATACAATTCCTTGTCGGCATACAGTACGGGGCGGACTGTATTGAATGACCAGGAGCAACTTTTCATTCAGGCTAACCGAATCGCCAATCAGGATTTGCGTTGGGAAAAAACGGCTCAATTTGATGCAGGTTTAGATTTTGGGCTGGCCGATGATCGGATTCAGATCACTGCCGATTATTACATCAAAACAACTAACGATTTGCTGTTGAATGTAGAATTGCCCGCCACTACTGGATTTACCTCCGTACTTCGCAACATTGGTAGTGTAGAAAACCGTGGATTTGAATTGGGAATCAGTTCAACCAACATCAGTTCTCCCGAAGGATTTAAATGGACAAGCAATGCCAATGTATCCTTCAACCAGAACAAGGTAACTAAACTGGCCGATGGGGTAACCCAGTATTTCGTAGGCAGCGAAAGTGAAGTAATTGTCAAAGTAGGTGAACCCCTGGGCTCAATGTATGGAGTACGCTTTGATGGAATCTACCAAACCGCAGAAGAAATTAAAGCAGCAGGCCCTCTGGCAGTGGCTGGTTCGCTACCGGGAGCACCACGGTATGTAGATGTAAATGGGAATGGTGCGTACAATGCATCAACTGATCGTACCATCATTGGAAATGGTTTGCCAAAAGCTATTTTTGGTCTAACTAACAATTTTTCTTACAAAAACTTCGACCTGTCCATCTTCCTCCAGGGCGTTTATGGCAACGACATCTTCAACTCTACATTTCGTCAAATTTTGGGTGGAGATCCAGGGGGTGGGCTACTCAAAGAATATTACGACAATGCCTGGCGGGTGGGCAGACCCTCCAATCAATATGTTGCAATCAGGCAGTGGACCATTCCAGTGAGTGACTATTGGGTTGAAGATGGATCATTTATCCGCTTGAAAAACGTATCACTTGCCTATCAATTTCCCCTAAAAGCAAAATGGATGAGACGGGCAAGAGTGTATGTAAGCGGCCAAAACTTGCTCACGTTTACCAAGTATCACGGGTATGATCCTGAAGTCAATTCTGATTTTAATAGCAACACCCTGTACGGTTTCGATCGCTTTGCATACCCCGCTTCTCGTACCCTTACTTTTGGCGCGAACCTCACTTTTTAACCTAAAATTGGCTAATTCAAATGAAAAATAAATACACCCTCTTGCTGAGTTTTATGCTGGTCATTACGGTGAGCTGCGAAAGCTTACTGGAAGAAACTCCTGAAAGTTTTTTCGTTGAAGAAAATTCGTTTATAACCGCCAAAGATGCTACTTCCGCTATAAATGGTGTATACAGTCGATTAAGAACCATTTACAGTATGAGTATCATCAACCTATCGGATGTAAGCGGAGAAGAACTGGAAGTCAACCCAGTTCAAGCGGAAGCTCGTGATATTGATCTAAACCGTCATACCTCGGCCAATACTATCTTTGATGGCTTCTACACCAACTCGTACCTACTCATTGACCGGGCAAACCGGGTCATCTTGAACGTTCCTACCATAGCTATGGATAGCAAACTTCGTGATCAGGTAGTGGGAGAGGCCAAATTTCTTCGTGCATTGATGTATTTCAATCTGGTAAGGGCCTTCGGTGATGTTCCACTGATTACAACCCCTACCTCTGACGTGGTCAATGTAAAGCGCCCTCGTGACGGTGTAGATAAAATTTACGGCCAGATCATTCAGGATTTAAAAGAGGCAGAAGGCGTTTTACCCCTCAAATATACTGTGGCAGGCGAAATTGGGCGTGCTACCTTAGGAGCGGCTAAGTCTATACTGGCAAAAGTCTATCTCACTCTCAAAGATTACACCAATGCGGCCGCTAAAGCCAAAGAAGTGATTGACTCCAAAGCATTTAGCCTGGTTACGAACTATAAAGATGTTTTTTTGCCCGAAAAGAAAAATGGACCCGAGCATATCTTTTCCACACAATACAGTTGTGTGCTGAATACTTACGGCAGTCCCATGGCAGAGGCCTTTGCTATTGTATTTACCTATCCCATTCAACAGGCTGGAGGTTTTCACTACGTTACTCCGTTCCATGTGAATACTTACACGCCTGGGGATGTTCGCAAAGAGGTAAATGTGGTAACCGAGGGGCGAAACCCACAAACCGGAGCAATCGTTAAACCTGGAGCTGACCAAGGACCAGGGTCTGGCAAATACTGGGATCCTCAGGCTTGCGGCAGGCAGCAGGCTCGCAATAACTTCATGGTAGTGCGTTATGCCGATGTCTTGTTGATGTATGCCGAAGCACTGAACGAACTCAGTGGCCCCACTGCCGAAGCTTATGCTGCGATTAACCAGATTCGGGCAAGAGCCAGAGGAGGCGTGGCAGTAACCACTGGTCCGCAGGACCTAAGCGGACTTACCAAAGAGCAATTTCGGGATGCGGTTTTACAAGAGCGGAGTTGGGAGTTGTGCTTTGAAGGTCACCGTCGTTGGGATTTAATCCGAACAGGTAAATATATTGAAGTGCTTCAGAAAGCAGGGGTGCCCGTTGAGCAGAAAAATCTGCTGTATCCCATTCCACAAAATGAGATTGATGTGAACCCTGCTTTACAACAAAACCCAGGGTATTAAATTGCTCCACTCCTGCAGAAAAGGGAACAAGCAGCTTGCCTCAATCACGACCAAGGGTGGTTCTTCCCTTTTCTCAACAAACTTAGTTACTCCAATGGGATCATCTAAAAATAGCCGCCGTCAATTTGTTAAAAATGCAGTGGCCGCTACGGGTTCGCTAACGCTGGTCAACCCACTCCTTGCTCATTCTTCGCTCTCTCGTTTGCCCTTAAAAACCATTAAAACAGATGTTTTGGTGTGCGGTGGAGGTTGTGCAGGAATTGCGGCAGCCTTGTCTTCGGCTCGAAACGGAGCCCAAACCCTTCTTGTAGAAAGAGCAGGGTTTGCGGGAGGAATCATTACCTGTGTAGGTCTACCCTACTTTGACGGACTGATCGACAAAACAACAGGTCGTTTTGTTACATTCGGCATTGTCACCGAGTTCCTTCAAAAAATGGGCGTGGCCCCAAAGGGCGCAAAACACATTGATGATTGCCGCAGAGAGTTGACTTCTAAACAATGGAGTACCGTCATCATCGACAATACCGAGCAGTTTAAGTTGTTGTGTGATCACTTAATCCTCGAACAAAAAAAACTGCGTGTATTGTACCACAGCATGGTCTGTGATACCGAAGTAAAGGATGGACGCATTACCGCTGTAATGATCTCCAACAAAGATGGCATTACAAGGATTGAGGCCAATCAGGTAATCGACTGTACTGGCGATGCCGATGTGGCTACTTGGTCAGGGGCTGTGGTTGAAAAAACAAGTCCTTTGATGCCCTTGACCCTACATTTCAGGATAGGAAATGTAAAACGACAAGACCAGTCGTCCAACGATAGTGGTCGTGTAGAAATGACTGAAGTGGCTAAGCAGGAAATGATCAATGCCAATAAACGAGGAGAACTACCCGCCTTTTATGGCCCGGGGCTGATTTTTGCTTTTGCCAAAGATGAAGCCTACGTTCATGCAGTCCGGGTTGCTGCAGATGCCAGTGACGCTGCCGATCTGACCCGGGCCGAAATGCAAGGTCGAAAAGACGCCTGGACCATGTTTCAGGCCTGGAAAAAAGCGGTACCTGGCTTTGAAGACAGCTACTTCATCAGTAGCGGACCCTATATCGGTGTTCGGGAAAGCAGACGAATCGTAGGTAAGTATATTTTATCCGTCGAAGACCTTAAAACCAATCGTCGCCACGACGATGCAATCGCTTCAGGGTGCTGGTTTTTGGATATTCACCCCAACAAGGCGACTACGGATAAGCCCTACGAAGGCTCTGGTTTTCAGCCACTCCCTTATGATATTTCCTACCGCTCACTGATTCCCCAAAAGCTGTCCAATTTACTCGTTGCTGGACGCTGTCACTCAGCCAGTGCTAATGCTGCCGCCTCGTCAAGGGTAACAGCCACCGCCATGGCTTTGGGAGAAGCTGCTGGGGCTGCCGCGGCTCTTGCCATCCAACTCAAGAAGGAAGTGGGGCTGATTGACGGAGTGAAAGTCCGCGAAATGCTGGTCAGGCAGGGTGCGGGGCCATTTACCGATAAATAATAAGCACTCGATCCATAAAACACCAATGTTGCTATTATGAAATACAAAAAAATCTACCTCCAAAATGCAATTGTACTTTTTTTATGCTTTGCGCCTATTATTGGTAAGGCACAATACTATGTAGACCCTGAGCAAGGCAATGATTCAAATTCTGGCAGAATCGAGGCACCATTCCGAACCATAGAAAAGGCAAGAGATGTGGTTCGAAGCAAAAACAAGTCGATGCGTAAAGACATCGTCGTCTATCTGCGTGGAGGCGTGTACCAGTTCGACAAATCATTGCATTTCAACGAAAAAGATGGCGGCTATAATGATCATTGGGTTCGTTATGAAGCTTACAAAAATGAAAAACCAGTCCTGGAAGCAGGCATTCAAGTCAAAGGCTGGACGCCAGCAGAGAATGGTATTTGGAAAGCAAGTGATTTAACTGTTGATCAATTCAGGCAGTTGTATGTCAATGGGGTAAGAGCCAACCGGGCTCGTTCATCTACCAAATACACCGGTTCGGGCTGGCCCCAACCTTATGTTTCTTTTACCAACGAGGATTGGCAACTGGAAAAGCAGTATCACCCAGATGGAATCAAAGCAGGTGTTGCGGCCATTCAATCCAATTGGAAAAATGAACAAGACATCGAACTGGTCTGGATTGGTAAAGAGTCCAATTGCACCTGGCGCAGTCACCGTATCCTGGTGAATCAACTAATTGCCGATGGTCAAGACTCAACCATCATCAAATTAGACAATTATGGTTTTCCACTCACGGGTGCTTCTTCGTCGCGCCCATTACCTGCAAACCCTTTTTACCTTGAAAATGCACTAGAGTTGTTGGATTCACCCGGCGAATGGTACTTTGACCGGACCAAACACGACTTGTACTACATGCCCCGACCCGGAGAAGACCTGCGTACTGCCACGGTAATGATTCCCGCATTCGCTGAGACCATCCTTAGTATCAAAGGAAGTACACTCAGGAATAAGGTCAAAAATTTAACTTTTGATGGAATCATTTTTCAGCATACCTCGTGGCTGCGCCCCAATAGCAGTCGATTAGGGGCCTGTTCGGGACAAGCAGATCGCTACATCAACGGGCACGGACAAATTGGTCGCGCACACAAGGCCATACACCGCAAGGAATCATTCTTTGACCCCGCTTTTGATTTCGTGATCGACAGCAATGGTGAAGCGGAAGGCTTTAAACCCGATGCTTGTGTGGAATTGGATGCTGCCGAAAATATTGTGTTTCAAAACTGTACTTTCCAACACCTCGGGGCAGTCGGTATAGATCTGACGCAGGGGTGTAACAACATCAAGATACACAACAATGTTTTCGAAGACTTATCTGCCACAGCTATTGTTGTTGGCCGTTGGGATCAGGATTATATTGGGGAAGGAGAAGAGCTCTGCAAAAATGTTTCGATCATCAACAATTACATTCACAAAATTGGACAGGAATATTACAACTCACCTGGAATTAACGCTTTTTTTACAGACAACATGCGGATAGACCACAACGAAATAGTGGATATACCCTACAGCGGCATTTCTTCGGGCTGGGGATCCTGGAAAGGTAAAACCGCCTGGACAACCAGCAATAGACGAAATAATATTGAGTACAATTATATCCACAACATTTGCCAAAAATGCAGTGATGGTGGAGGGATTTATACCATCGGAATCGGCAAATCCAGAACCGACCCCGATACCTTAACCAGTAAAATCCGGTACAACTACATCAAGGATACCGGCTACGCCTATGGAGCATTATATCCAGACGAGGGTAGCTGCTACTATGAAATAAGCAACAATGTAGCCGAAAACGTGGAAGGATATGAAAAAGGAAAATGGCTGCATTTGTGGTCGGTCAATCACCATAACATCAAAGTAGACCGCAATTTTAGCAACAGTGCCAAATACCTCAACAAAGGCATTTTGTGCCCGCTCACCAACCATACCGTTTATCAAGGAACCGAACGGCCTGAAGCAGCGCAAAAAATCGTTGAGCAGGCTGGACGTAAAAGCCCTACCAAATCATTAAACAGTTTTTAAGTTATGAAGAACTATACTTTATGTTTTCTCTGCACTTTAATGGGGTTGGGGTGGAACGTACAGCTTGCAGCCCAAGGGGCTCCATATTCCTCGTTTTATCTATCCCTTAAGTCAATTTCAGAAAGCAGTACCGACCATACAAAAGCTTTTCAACGTCTTTTCAACGATGTAGCCAAGGCTGGTGGCGGCACAGTAACGATCCCTCCAGGTACTTATCAGCTACCTGGCAACACTTCTATTGTGCTCCCTTCCAACACGACAGTTTTTGCCTACGGAGCGACATTCCTTTTACCCAAAAATTTGGGTGACAGCGCCCGGATTGTTCTATTCAAAGGGGAGAATCTAAGGAACTTTACCTGGCAGGGAGGCCATTTTAAAGGTTATTGCTTTGACCACCGCAATCCACCCAACACCTGGGAACCCAATGTAAATACGCGCATTTTTTTGGTCAATACCACTGAAACAGGAACCGCAAACAACCTGCTTTTCAGAGACATCAGCGCTGACAAAATAGCTGGCGCAGCTATTCATGTGAACGGCTACAAAAAAGTACACCATTCCCCTGAAGTAGAACGATTTGCAACCAATATAAGCGTAGAGAACTGCACCTTCCTCAATACAGGTAAATTCATGTGGGACTATGGACTGCTTTGGCAAATTATAGTTTTTTCAGAGGAATACACGGCTGCTGATCTAACTATGGCTAAAAAGTACTTTCGCAATGACCTGATTCGGGATGGAATCCGTATGTCCGATAACGACGACAAAATATACCTTAACAATGCTGACTCTCCTATCGCCCGTAGTACTTCAGACGCCCCCACCCAAGCCGTCTGCTTTTATGACGATGTGCTTCCTCAAAACCTGGTACGCGGCAAACAATACTTTGTGGTTGAATCTACCCACCATTACCTTAAAATTAGCGATTCTTTCAACGGAGAACCCATCCGATTTAGAGGCTCGGCTGGCCCGAAAGTCAAACTGATAACCAACCTATTTGAGGCGTTTTTGTGGCTTTATGCGCCCACTGGTTCCGGTCCAGGTAAAGGCTGCATTGACTTGGTGGCTTGCAAAAACACCCGCATTACGGGGTGTAGAATCAGCGCACTAGGCGATGCGATGCATATTTACAGCTGCCACAACAATGTATTTTCCAATAATCAGATTCTCGGTGCCCGCATGGGTGCATTTTTTTTGGCGGAATATTCAAAAAACTCTACCATCATTGGCAATACCGTAGATGGCACCAATGGCTCCCGCATCATCAGCATCGAGCGCTCTAATGAAGATGTAACCGTCATGGGCAATACCTTTCGCAATGGAGGGCGAGGCAGTTGGATCAATCAGCCCAAAAACCTCATTATGCAGGGAAATGTGTTCATCAACAACACCACCAAATGCGAACCAGATCCCTGGAAAGGACGAAAAAGTTATAAAACGGGCACCTGGGAAACCTACGCTGAAATCTACTTTACTACCTGGCAGGAAGGCGGGCAGTACGGGCCAGTAATTCTCAAAGACAACATCTTCGAAACGGGTCAAGGAGCGGAAGCTGCCATCCAATTTGAAAAAAACGGGCTGGATGTATTGGTTGAGGGAAATCTCTTTAAGGGACACACTGGAGTAATCAACATGGACGCCGCCGATACCACGATTCACATCGGCAAAAACATGGGTGCCAAAGTGATGGTAAGTCAGGATGGCGGTAAGTCTAAATATCGCAACGAATAATGAAAAAAAATCCTGAATTCAAGGCATTCCGGTGGCAGACATTCGCAGCTGTTACCTACTTGGCGATTCTGGTCGGTACTGTTGCTTTTACCCAGCCTTCCCCAAAAGATGATTATGCCGCATCATTGGCGCTTGCCCTGCAACCTGACCGGAAAATTGTGTATAAAACGCTGTCGGACAGAAGCCTGGCATTACATATTTTTGAGCCCTCAGGAGTAGCAGCCTCTGAAAAAAAGCCAGTGTTTGTGGCTTTTCACGGGGAGGGCTGGGCAGGTGGAGAGCCACGTCGATTTTATCCCATTGTGAGTGCCATGGCCCAAAAAGGCATGGTAGGCATCAGTGCTGAATACCGGCTGCTGAAAAAAGGGGACGCGACAACGGTGTATGACTGTGTGAAAGATGCCCGATCGGTCATCCGTTACCTTCGCCAACATGCCGATGAACTGGGGATAGACCCTCATAAAATGATTGTCAGCGGCGGTTCAGCAGGTGCCCATCTAGCAGCCGGAACGGCTCTTTTTGACGAGGTGAACGAACCGACAGATGATTTGAGCACTTCCTGCGTTCCCAACGCATTGGTATTGTATTATCCCGTAATTGATACTTCCCCTGAAGGATATGGCCATAAGACAATCGGTGCGGGGTGGCAAACCCTGTCTCCATTACACCGAATCAGGGGTGGGATGCCTCCCGTCATCATTTTTCACGGAACAGGGGACACCGTGACGCCGTTTCAGGGAGCAGCCGCCTTCAAAAAGGAAATGGACAAAGCTGGTAACCACTGTGAACTGCATACAAACGAGGCCGGCATTCATGGCTACATGATGTTTCAGAAATCGCTTTATGAAGAAGCGATGGAAAAGACGACGGCCTTTCTTTCTGCGCACGGATACATTAAAAAGGAAGGGGTCTTAGAATGGAACCCCCTTTTTACAAATACGCTTTCCAATGCCGTTTTTTCCAAAGGCATATGGCACCTGGAGAACGGCGAACTGACCGCTACTGAAGACCAACCGATTTGGACTCAGGAAGTCTATCAGAATTTTGAACTGGATCTCGAATTTAAAAATGCGTCCGGCACCAACAGCGGGGTTTTTCTTTATGCCGATACTTCACGCTGGATTTCACATTCCATCGAAGTTCAGATTGCAGATGATTACGACTCTGTTTGGGCCAACAAACCCCAAAGCTGGCAGTGTGGGGCAATTTTTGGGCATCAGGCTGCCAGCAAAAAGATGGTCAAACAAGCGGGAGAATGGAATCATTACCGAATTGTCTGCAAAGGGCAGCATGTGCTGGTATACCTCAATAGCGAATTGGTCAATGACCTGTCTATGAATCAGTTTACCTCCGCTCAAGTCAATCCCGATGGTACAACAATCGCTTCGTGGCTGTCGGTTCCGCTATCGAAATTGGCTACCCAGGGCCACATCGGTTTTCAGGGAAAACATGCCGGAAAACCGATATGGTTCAGAAATATCCAGATTAGAAGTCTTGATTAATCATGCTACTGTAAAAAGAAATCAATGAAAACCTACTCAATTTTGGCAATCTCATGGTTGATTGTACTGGGATTTGGTACCATCAATGCGCAATCAAGCTCAAAGCAAGCGATTGATTACGTGAATCCTTTGATGGGTACAGGATTTGATGGTCGGATAAGTCCGGTCGTCAGTGTTCCCTTTGGCATGATTCAGCTAGGTGCCGATACTCGAACAAGTGGTGCTGGCTACAATAAAATGAGCGGCTCTGGCTACCACTATGATGATAAAGCCATCACGGGTTTCAGTCATGTCCATAAAAGTGGAGCCGGCTGCGGCGATTTTTTGGATATACTTTTTGTACCCCTCAACGGCAGGAATCTATCTGCCAATTTATCTACGTTTCCAGATTATGCCTTAAAATCGAGTTTCTCCCACGATAGAGAGTGGGCTAAACCCGGGCATTACCGCGTTTTTTTGGATGACTATGGCATCAATGCTGAACTGAGTGCCACCGCACGTTGTGGGTTTCATCGCTATACTTATCAAAAAAATGATGCCCAGGGTTTATTGATTGATTTGAAATACGGTAGTACGGGAGCCTGTACCATCGTTAAAGAGGATTCCTACGATACCGTACGCATTGCTTATTTGGAAATAGTAGACAAATATACGGTAAGAGGCTATCGCATCTCCAACGGGTTTGCGCCAGAACAACATGTCTATTTTTACAGCAAATTTTCCAAGCCCATCAAAAGTGTAGATTTGTTTTTGAAAAATCAACGGCAAAGCAATCAGCAATCCATTAAAGGGACGGACGTAAAAGCAATTTTCTATTTTGAAACAGGCACAACGGAGCAGGTATTGATCAAAACGGCTCTTTCCTCAGTAGACATGGCTGGGGCCGAAAAAAACCTCGAGGCCGAACTCTCCACCTGGGATTTTGAAGAAATTGTGAGACAAAACCAGCAACAGTGGAACAAAGAGCTATCCCGCATTGAAGTAAAAGATGCTAATGAAACCAACAAATCCACGTTTTATTCGACGCTCTACTTTACCCTCATGTACCCCATGTTGTATTCGGACGTGGATGGACAGTACCGAGGGCCCGACCTAAAGGTACACCATGCCGACTTTCCTTATTATGGGCAAGTGGTCAGTATTTGGGATACTTTTCGGGGAGCCGTACCGTTGCTGAGTTTTTTACGCCCCGATGTGATTAATGATTATGTTAAAACATTTTTGCAGCATTATGATGTTTTTGGGCAATTGCCCATCAATGTTTTAGCCGGACAAGAGACTTTTCAGATGCTGGGTTTGCACAGCATTCCCATCATTTCAGATAGCTATTTCAAGGGGATTCGTGGGTACGACGCCGATCATGCCTTTGCGGCCATGAAAACCTCCGCCATGAAAGATACGTCCGGCTTTTCAATGCGGTATTTTGTAGGGCTAAAAAACTATAAAAAGTACGGTTACGTACCCGCCGATCTGGAAATGGAGGCCGTAGCGCGCACCCTCGAATACGCCTACGACGATTGGAGCTTGGCCCAAATGGCCAAAATGCTGAATAAAAAAACGGATTATCACTACTTCGCAAAAAGAGCCACTGCTTACCAGCAAATATTCAGTAAAGAATCTCAATTGATGAGAGGACGTTTCTCCGACGGTACCTGGCGTACGCCTTTTGACCCTTATGCCTCTAATCACCGCAGAGATGACTACTGCGAAGGAAATGCCTGGCAGTGGTCTTTTTTCGTACCACACGATGTGAAAGGTCTTGCCCAACTTATGGGGGGCAAAGACAAACTAATCGCTCGTTTAGATTCCCTTTTTACCCTACAATCCAACGTAGCGGGAGAAAACACCTCTGGTGACATCACCGGCATGATTGGTCAATATGCTCATGGGAATGAACCTAGCCACCATACCGCTTATATGTATGGGTATTTGGGGCAACCATGGAAAACGCAAAAATATGTGGATAAAATTCGCTCCACCCTTTATGATAATACCCCTACCGGACTTTGTGGCAATGACGACACCGGGCAAATGTCGGCATGGTACGTACTGAGTGCACTGGGATTTTACCCCGTTCGCCACGGCGATGGCACCTATATCATTGGTACACCTCTGTTTGAAAAAACCACACTTCATTTACAGGAGGGTAAAAAACTTGAAATCACCGCCAAAAACATCAGCAAAGACAATATTTACATTCAATCACTCAAGCTGAATGGCAAGCCTTACCACAAGGCTTATTTCAACCATGCTGATCTGGTGAACAATGGAGTAATAGAGTTTACGATGGGTAATCTTCCCAACAAACGTTGGGCGACCGCAGCTGTAGCAGCCCCATCCTCATTGATTGACGAGCTTAAAAGCCTTAAATAATGGCCATTTCATCGACAAAAACTGCTTTGGCAACCAACAATGAACCTGCAAGGAAAAACATTTTTGCGTTTGCTATCATTAGTGGCCTGTTTTTCATTTGGGGTTTTATTACCTGCCTCAACGATATTCTGATCCCCTACCTCAAAGACCAGTTCGTCTTGAATTACCTCCAAGCTACATTGGTACAGTTTGCTTTTTTTGGAGCGTATTTTATTGGTTCGGTTCTGTACTTTTTGTCTTCGGTCAAATACGGCGATTTAATTGAAAAAATCGGATATAAAAACTGCATCGTCTATGGGTTGTTGATAGCAGGTTTGGGCTGTTTACTCTTTTACCCTGCTTCTACATTGCGGGTATATGGCTTGTTTTTAGGGGCTTTGTTTTGCCTGGGACTAGGTTTTACACTTTTGCAAATAGCTGCCAATCCCTACATTACCATTCTCGGGGAAGAGACCAATGCTTCGGGTCGCTTGAATTTGGCACAGGGACTCAACTCATTAGGCACCACCATTGCCCCTTTGATCGGGGGGTACTTTTTGTTTAGTAATTCAGGAACGACGCATAATAACTTGGGAAGTGGTACCATCCAAACCATGTATCTGGTTTTTACGGGTGTATTTGTAGCAATGGCGCTTGTATTTCGTTTCATCCAATTACCCACATTTAAACGTGAAACGGAATTGGTGAGCGGCGCGGGTGCTTTACAGTACCCACATTTGATCATGGGCGTTTTTGCCATTTTTACCTATGTCGGGGGGGAAGTAGGTGTGGGGAGCTTATTGATTAATTTTTTCAAATTGCCCGAAATCGCTGGTTTGAGTGCCAAACAGGGGAGCCGCTACGTAGCTTTTTACTGGGGCGGGCTGATGATTGGTCGGTTTATGGGAGCGGTGTACTTGAGTCCTGATGCAAAAGGTCTTCGCAAAATTGGACTCCTGGTGCTGATTCCGCTCGTTTCTTTTGCAGTGATTGGCTTGCTGAATGATTGGACTACGGCTTGCATTTATGGTCTTTTCCTGCTCTTAACCCTTTTCGCTTTTTTCATTGGAGCATCGTTGCCAGCCCGTACCCTAGGTGTGTTTTCGCTGGTATTGGTCATGCTGATTACGACGGCCATTTTCACCAAAGGGCAAATCGCCATGTGGTGTTTGATCGGAGCTGGATTGTTCAACTCTATTTTGTGGTCAAATATTTTTGCCCTGGCCATTTCAGGCTTGGGTAAATATACTTCTCAGGGGTCTTCACTGCTGATTATGGCTATTCTGGGCGCTGCTTTATTACCCGTTTTACAAGGAGCATTGGCCGATGCCATTGGTTTGCAAGGTTCCTTTTTTATCCCCGTGCTATGCTACGTTTATCTGGTCTTTTATGGGTTTGTCGGGTATAAAATGGGGAAGTCGAAATGATCAAATTTAATCGGTCGTACACCATGACATTACAAACAACCATCCTAAAGGAATTCAACGAAGCCCAAACGGTGCTACAAGACTTTATTGCCAATCCAAACAATTTCCAATTGATTGAACAGGCCGTTCAACTTATGGCAAAAAGCCTGGAGCAAGGAGGCAAAATTTTAAGTTGTGGCAACGGCGGTTCACACTGCGATGCCATGCACTTTGCCGAAGAACTCACCGGACGCTACCGCCATAATCGTCGTGCCCTGGCCGCCATTGCCATTTCTGATCCTTCCTACCTATCGTGTGTAAGCAATGACTTTGGTTACGAGCAGGTGTTTAGCCGATTTGTGGAAGGCCTGGGTAAAGAAGGAGATGTATTGCTTGCCATCAGTACTAGTGGCCAATCGGAAAGTATCCTAAAAGCGGTAGCCACTGCTCAACAAATGAAGCTAAAAGTAGTGCTATTAACAGGCAAGGATGGGGCTAAATTGGCGGGCAAAGGTGATGTTGAAATTCGTGTACCTCACTTCGGATACGCTGACCGCATTCAGGAAATCCACATCAAAATTATTCATAGCCTCATCTTGGGCATTGAAAAATTACTGATTGAACAGCCATGAATATAGGTATAGAAATTGGTGGCACGAAGCTTCAAATAGCAATTGGCTACCCCGAAACCGGCAAAATAGAAACCCTTTTCCGCTTTGATGTCGAAAAAGATAAAGGAGCAACTGGTATTTTAGACAAAATCGAAGTAACCCTGAACCAATTGTCTCAACGGCCTGCCTCGATTGGTGTTGGTTTTGGTGGCCCAATCAATCGCAAAACGGGCATCATTGCTACTTCTCATCAAATTGGCGGTTGGTCGGGCTTTGATTTAAAAAACTGGTTATTAGAACGATACCCTCTTGAATCTTTGGCTATTGACAACGATGCTAATACTGCTGCGCTGGGCGAGGCTTGGTTTGGAGCGGGTCGAGGTTTTGAACAACAATTTTATGTAACCCTTGGAAGTGGTGTCGGTGGTGGAATGGTCGTAAACAAGCACTTATACCACGGCAATGCGCCCGGAGAAGCCGAGATTGGCCTCCTATTCCTTGATAAATCTGGCAATACCCTCGAATCTTTTTGTTCGGGTTGGGCATTGGATGCCAAAATTAGAGCAGTGATCTCCCAACTTCCAGCTGATTCGATCTTAAAACGAATGATTGAAACGAGCCAAACTGCTGAAGCAAAATCCCTCTTGCCTGCTCTGCAACAAGGAGACCATGCAGCACTTGGAATTTTTCAAGAGTATGCCGATAATCTGGCCTGGGGTTTATCACAGGTCGTTCATCTTTTCAACCCCCAAGTGATCGTTTTAGGGGGCGGAGTTTCGCTTTTAGGCTCACCTTTAGCCGCGGCTGTTCAACAAGCATTACCACGCTATTTGGCAAAAGTATATCAACCCGGCCCAGTAGTGCGCATCAGCGAACTGAGTGAGGAAGTAGTACTGGTCGGGGCTTTGTGCTTATTACACCAAAAAAATAAAGGACGAAATGAGCAACCATAAATTTGTTGAAGACTATTTACTGAAACAACAGCAGCTTATCGGTACCCTGCCCCAAGCAATAATCGCTGACTTGATTGCGATTTACAAAAAAGCATGGAATGAAAACCGCCAGATATTTGTGTGTGGCAACGGGGGAAGCGCAGCCAATGCTTCTCATTTTATTACCGATTTGAGCAAAGGGGCTTCTGACAAACTCATCAAGAGATTTAGAGGAATGTCGCTCAACGACAATACTGCATGGATAACCGCACTGGGCAATGACTATACTTATGAAGATGTTTTTGTAAGGCAATTGATGAATTTTGCCCAAGCAGGCGACCTGTTAATGGTGATGAGCGTTAGCGGGAATTCTCCCAACTTGACCAAAGCAGTTTCTTGGGCAAAACAAGAGGGGCTTTATACTATTGCACTGGTAGGGGCGCAAAGAGGCCAATTGGCAAAGCTCGCCGATTTCGTCATTGCAGTCGAAGACACCCATTATGGGCGAGTCGAAGACGCTCATATGGGTATTTGCCACCTGATTTGTTATGCGTTCATACAGTAGTCCTTAAAAGTGGGGATACCCAAACTACCTTGAAGGCGTGTTTATAATCGATACCAGTCCTAAGGGGGAAACACAAAAAATAAGTCTCCCTTTGTAGCAAAACCTTTATGTATGCGTTTTCTCTTATTTATTTTACTCTGTTTGGTTCCGGGTATTCAGCAGGCTCAGCCTGTTCAAAAACCCGATGCTAGCCGTTTTGTCAAAGTCGTTCTTGACAATGACCTGAACGAACCCATGGAAATTGTAGCCGCCGCCGATGGAATGATTTATTACATCGAAAGATTAGGGCGGCTCAATCGCCTTGACCCCAATACTGGTCAAAAAAAGCGCATTGCCAAAGTACCCGTAAGATCCACTGGTGAAGATGGTTTAATTGGATTGGCTCTGGATCCTAATTTTTTACAAAACCATTGGATTTATTTGCATTACGGTGACTTGGTTCCGATTAAAGATACTTTTTTTAATGTGGTGTCCCGCTTTAGCCTTTGGGGAGATAGTTTATCACTATCCAGTCGCAAGGATTTATTGCGCATACCCGTCATCCGCGAAGGAGTCAGTCATTCGGCAGGTTCACTGGCTTTTGATGCCAATGGCAACCTGTTTGTCGCTACGGGCGACAATACGAACCCCTTTGAGTCAGATGGATACGCCCCGACTGATGATCGTCCCGAACGCCAAAGGTTTGATGCGCTGCGCTCATCGGGCAATACCAATGATCTGCGAGGGAAAATCCTGCGGATTCATCCTGAGGCTGATAGCCGCTACAGCATTCCCCCCGGCAACTTATTCCCGCCTGGCACCCCCAATACCCGCCCGGAAATTTACGTCATGGGAGTACGAAATCCGTACCGAATCCATGTGGACGCCCATACAGGGGTGCTGTACTGGGGCGAGGTAGGCCCTGACGCAGGTAATGACAAGCCTGACCGTGGCCCTCGTGGCCACGATGAATTCAACCGGGCACCCCAGGCGGGTAATTTCGGTTGGCCACTGGTCATAGGCAACAACAAACCTTATCAATATTACGACTTCAATGCCCAGAAAGCACTGGAGGCTGTGAATCCAACTACACCACTCAATCGCTCCAACAACAATACTGGATTGACGCAACTACCACCTGCACAACCCGCTTTTATTTGGTACCCGTATAGCGAATCTCTAGAGTTCCCAGAGTTGGGCACTGGTGGCCGCAATGCCATTGGAGGGCCTATTTATTACTATGAGGATTACCCAGCTTCTGGTCGCAATTTCCCGGCTTATTTTAACGGCCGCTGGTTCATTGCCGATTGGATGCGTAACTGGATTTTTAGCGTTGAAATGGATACAAACGGAAAATTGCTGAAGATGGAGCCTTTTTTACCCGCTGAATCGTTCAGTAAACCGATCGACATGACCTTTGGCAGGGATGGCGCCTTATACCTGTTGGAATACGGCCAGTACTGGCGTACCGACAACAATGACGCCCAATTGGTGCGCATTGAATACACAGAAGGCAATCGGGCCCCTTTTGCCCGCATTCAAGCTGATCGAGTGCTGGGTGCGGCTCCGTTAACAGTCAATTTTTCTGCCACAAATTCTTTTGACTACGATAAAAACGACGCACTGCAGTACCACTGGGAATGTGGCGAAGCAGGAATGAATGCCACTGGTATAAAAACAAGTTTTACCTTTAAACAAGCTGGTGAGTACAATGTCAAATTAAGTGTAAGCGACGCTGCGGGAAAAAGCAGTAGCGTACAACAGTTCATCCGGGTAGGCAATGAACCACCTCAAGTGAGCATCAAGTGGGCAGGCAATCGATCCTTTTATCGCCCCGATCAGCCCGTTGCATATCAAGTGCAGGTTAATGATCTTGAAGATGGAAAAATAAGGCCAAAAAAGGCTGCTACCCAACTTAAGGTAGCCTTGCTACACCTGCCAGAGGGTACCGATTTTGCAGGCCTGGCGGGTACGCAGGAACTCAAGCCACTGGGGCTACAGTTCATCGAGAACAGCGATTGTCTGGCCTGCCACGCCCAGGATGCAGTTTCGGTAGGCCCAAGTTTTATTGCCATTTCACAACGCTATAATGCCAGTGCTGCACCCATTTTGACCCAAAGAATCATCCATGGTGGCGGTGGCGTTTGGGGCAAAGAACACGTGATGTCTGCCCACCCCCAGCTCACTACCGAGCAAGCATATGAAATGGTACGCTACATCTTGGCTCTGAGGGATGAACCTCCGCGTTTGCCAAGCAAAGGGGTAGCAAAAATGGATCAGACCCAAGGGTTGTATCAGTTTTTGGCAACCTACACGGATGCAGGAGGGCTGAATGGACGAGCTTCGGTTTTGCTCCGCCCCACCCGTATGCCCGCCAGCCTGGCCACTTTAACCCAGGGGGTTGGGCGACGCAATCTGCCCGGTGGAGGTACGGCAATGACCTTCAATGAGGCAGGAGCCTGGTTGGCCTTTGAGGAACTTGACCTGACTGGAGTAAGCCAAATTGCTGCTTCTATTGCCTCTCCTAATTTAGAGGGCGAATTAGAGCTGCACCTGGATGCTCCTGACGGTCCTTTGATTGGATCCTTAAAAGTAACATCAACTCCAAAGGACCAAATCCCAAGGATTCCCATCAGTCCGACCCCTGGAATGCACCGCTTGTACGTCTTGTACCGTGAAAAACAAGGAGGAATCAGCATCTGGCGTAGGTTGGAGCTGTACTGGTTGGAGGTTGAGCTGGCCAAAACGAAGTGAGTGCTACTGCCCCATCATTTCAACTGCTTAACTGACTTTTTATACCAGTTGGTGGTGGCATTTTTGCCTTTCAAAAGCCCGGCAGCCCCCAAAATCCAGCCGCCAGTACATACACTGGTGGTGTATTTGGAGGTTTTGTCGATGCGGCGAATCCAGTTGAGTACTGCCGTATCCTGGGTTTGCATAAAGGTCTCTATGGCACCTCCCGGAATGACCAGGATATCGAGGTGTTTGACGTCGGCGATGGATTTGTCCACCTGCACTTTCAAACCCCGCTGGTTTTTGACCATGCCTTTTTCCTTGGCCACAAAGAAAATGTCGACACTCATGAGCTCCGAAAGCACCTGGTAAGGTCCAATCGCATCCAGGGTATTGTAGCCATCGTACACGTAAATGCCAATGGTTTTGATGGGCACCTTGGGTTGGGTCATGATGATGGCCATCAATTCATCGTGGTGTTTTTGGGCTTTAGCCAAAGAATCGGCAGTGGTGGTTTGGGCTGAGAGTAGGGTAGAACCGAGAATGACAAAGTAGAAATGGAGGAGCATCCGAACTGATTTCACGATATTCAGGTTGAGGTGCAAGGCAGTTTTTTTACTGCCTTACAAAGATGAAGCAAATAAAAAACCGGCGAACAGTAGCGCTCGCCGGTACCCTAGTTTCATTTAACTATTGGATAAGCAATTTTTTCACCCCAAGTCCCTCGTTCGTACGCACGTGTACGAAGTAGACCCCAGCGGGCAAATTGCTAGCCGTGTTGATGTTTTGGAATTCATTGGCATTGACGATGTCTTGCAGCAGTTTGCCCTGCTGGTCGTAAATGCGTACGCCTTCAATTTTGGCTTTAAAACCTTGAAGTTCGATGGCAAACTGACCCTTGCTGGGGTTAGGGAAAATGCGGATGGATGCATTCAATGCCTCATTGAGGTCATTTACCCCGGTTACGACGGCTGGCAACTCCGACAGCGCATTGGAATAAGGGCAGTTGAATTCGGTGGATACAAATACCCGGGTGGTTACGAAGGAAACCTTGTGGACATTGGTATAGCTGGGCAAATTGAATTGGTTACCCCCGGCGATCCAGGTTTTGCCATTGTCGGAGGTTGCCAAAAGGCCACCCTGGTAACTGGCAAAAACATAGCCGTAGTACACGCCCAAGTCCTGGATTTTGCTGCCATCCCGGCCCATCAATACGGTATGCGAAATGGAAACTGGCGCTGCCTGTGTCCACGTTGCAGCGTCCAGATCGGCTACGAATACCCCGGATCCATCGGTACCTGCAAAAAGTTTGCTGCCTTGGGTAGCTACTGAGGTGACGTTGAGGTTGCTCAAGCCATTGTTTGCTGCTGTCCAGCTTGTTCCTGTTTCGGTTTTGCTGAACACGCCCTGGCCCAGGGTACCCAACAGGATTTTGTCCCCATAAAAAGCCAGCGAAGTAGGCACTGTATTTGCGGGCAATCCATTTTGAATGGTAACCCAGGTATTGCTCTGATATTGGTACAAACCATTGCCAGCATCAATCAGGAAGATATCCTTGCTGGAGGCGTAAAGCTTTTTAATGTTCAGATTGGTCAGGCCTACATTCAGTGCAATCCAGGTTTTACCCGTATCGGCACTGATAAAAACGCCGCCATTTTTGGTGGACGCGTACAATTTGCTGCCCAAAAAGCGCAAATAAGTCACATTCAAACTGTCAGTCAGGCCCTTATTGGCGCGTACATAAGAGGCCGCCAAGTCACGACTTACAAATACTCCGCGCTCGGTAGCGGTCACCACAACCGCTACGCCACTGGTTTCCATGGCATAGGTCTCCAGGTTGTTGAAGTTGGTATTGCGGGCAGTCCAATTAAGGGCCGAAGCAGGGGCGGTAAAAATACCTTCCTTGCGCGTACCTGCCAGAAGACTGGTGCGGAAGGGCAATACCACGGTTACGTCATTGGTAATCAAGCCAGTACCAGCTTTGGTCCAGGTGTTGGCTGCGAGTACATAGGCGCCTTGATCTGTAGCCAGGTACCAGTTGCTGCCGCTGGTGCTAACGCTGCGCAGGGTAGTGTTGGCAGGTACGCCAGCCACCAAAGCAAAGGCTGGTGTAGCAACCGTGCTGGCGCTACCCAAGACCAATAAACCTTTGGCGTTGATTACAGCCAGTTCATCGCTGGTCGCGTTGTAAGCCAAGGCGATGGTTCCTGCCACATTCGATGTATTGGCATCGTTAAATGCTGTCCAGGTGCTGCCAGAATCGGTGGAGACAAACAGGCCAGCATCCAAAGTAGCCGCAACAACTTTGGTTCCCATTTTCAGCAAAGCAGTGACTGTTTGGTTGCTCAGTCCCGCGTTGTTGACCAGAGTCCAGGTAGCACCTTTGTCTGTAGTTTTGTACAAACCACCACCTTCTGTTCCCAACAAAAGGGTATTGGCATCCAGGGCAAGCAAGGATTTGATCTTGAGATTGGTCAAACCGTTGTTGATTTGGTTCCAGTGCCGGTCGGTTCCTACCAAGCCGTTAAAAATATATACGCCGCCATCAGCAGTCCCCGCAAACAGATTGGTTCCATTGTGCGTCAGCGCAGTAATTTTCCCACTTCTTAAGCCAACTGGAATGGCCCTCCAGGCAACCAGGCGTGAGTTGGTGCTTTCATAGACTCCACCATTAAAAGTACCAAGGTAAACGGTAGAGTCATTGCTAATGGCTACACTGACGGAGCCACCGAATGGGCCTCTGGAGCCAAAATGCGCCCAAAGCGCTTGGCTGCACAAAAAGGCCAGAACCAACAAAGTGAAGGTTCGGAGTAATTTGTAGTTGTTTGTATTCATCGCTATAAATTGGTTAATGTTTGAATAAAGTCGATGGTGATGTTCATTCATAAATAAACATGGAGGGAATGTTGCGCACAATTTGCTGGGCAGTAGCATTGGCGTTGTCGGCAATGGTTTGCACCGACAAATTGCTGGTTTTGTTCAAGGCAAATCCCTTGAACAACTGGCTGTAATCCACAATGATGTGCCCGTAAAAACTGTTATCTTCCTTGATTGTGAATTCGCGTTCCGGCATTTTGACGACTGCAAAATTGACATTGGTGCCAATTTTATATACAAAAGGTACTGGCGCATGGCTCAGGTCTGCCGAAGTGTCTATTTTGCCTTGTACATTCATAAACACGTAGCCGTTGGCTTGAGCAGAACTGTTCCACCACATGGTCGGCTGGTTGAGGATGGCCGAGTCTTTAGGGGCAAGGGCATTCACGGTAGCGGGTAAGCCCACTTTGAAGTGCACCGACTTGTATTTCCCTACCGGCACTTTCCCCACTTCATAGGTTTGGTCCTTGAAGTTTTTTAGCAGAATTTTGCCAGGAACAGTGTACAAGGAGCCATCCTCTTTGAGCAACTGAATTTCAGAAATATACATCTCTGTGTAGTCCAGCACAATACTTCTGCCTTCGGCCGTCTGATACTCAATTCCGTATAAGTCGATCTCCTGCAAGTCGATGTAATTGTGCAAGTGGAACAAAAAAGTCCCTTTGGCTACCGGGGGAGCGGGGGGATCTACTGCCTCATTTTCACAAGCAAAGCAGTACAAGAGCCCTAACAGAAAGATGATTTTTTTCATAACAACTATTTGATTAATCCATTTGGGTGAATTCGAAGCTCATCCATCATTGTTCTTGGTATACTTTCCCTTTCCAGTAGCTGTACACCAGGTTACTCAGAAAAATAATTTGCAGTGTAAAAATGGCCACCGCAGCAAAGGTGATCAGCGATTGGGCGGGTGCCGAAGTACGCAAGGTTTCAAAATCATTGTATTCTGGCAATCCGCGGGGAATACCCAGATAGCTATTGATCAGAAGCGCAAACAGGAAAAGGTAGGTAAACATAAAAGTGCCCCAGAAATGGACACTGCCCAGGGTTGTCAACAATTGCCGACCAAACATTTGAGGGTAGTACTGGTAAATGGCCGCAAAAATGGCATACATCGCGCCGATCCCAATCACCAAATGGAAGTAGCTCACCTCGTAGTAACTGTTGTGCATCTCAATGCTCAACACGGGATTGGAAACAAAATAGCCCAATAATCCCCCGGACAGCAACACTGAAATGCTGCCAATCACAAATAACAATGCAGGATTGTAGCGCAATTTTCCACCACGCAAAAAGGTAACCAACCAGCTGATGGCAATCGACATGATGGCGATGGCCTGTATGGCTCCCAATGTAGCCATCAGGTTCAATTTCCAGGCTTGGCTGGCGGCATCGAAGTTTTGGAACATCCAAATCACCAACGCCACCGCTCCGATAATGCCCATGCCACCAATGATGACCCGGCGCCCAAACATGTTTTGGTCCATTTGTTTGGTCAAAATATCGGATACTATACCAATGGCCGGCAATCCAATCAAAAACATTTCTGGCTGGCCCAGAAACCAGAATTGGTGTTCCAAATGGTTTTGGACGCTTAGATCCTCGATTCCCAGACCAAAATAATCACCAAAAAGAATGCTGCCTCCCAGTAAGTTACCACTTAAATTGAGCAACTGGACCACGCCAAATAGTAAAAAAAACAACATCCCTATCCCTCCGAACCAATAAAAAGACCAGTGAATTATGGAAAAATCCTGGGACGATTTGCTGAGTCGGTAAAGATGTACGGTACTGAAAATATTCAGGCAACTCAGGAAAAATGAGCCAGACAACAGAATAATGCCAAACAACCAAGGGATGGAGGTCTGGCCATTGTACAACAACGCGTTGAGAATCGGATTGGTGCGCCAGCCGCCCAAGGGAGTGTTTTGGAAAAACAGCGCGAAAAACAGCGCGATTCCCGCAAACCAATAAAACCCTAAGGCCAATCCGGTTAGCTTGGGAGAGGCCATTTCTTGTTGTTTGCACAGCCCCGGAACCAGATAGTAAGTCAATCCGATCAGAGCTCCAGCTGCAACAAAGTAGACCATGATAATGCCATGTATACTCACTACCGCATGATAGTAGATGCCATTGAAGCGTTCAGGATGTTCGGCCGTTCCAATCCAGTTGCCAAACAAGGGTTTGAGCCAGGACAAATCTGCGGTAGGATCAACTATGTAAATCCGAAAAGCAACCGAGATCAATCCACCAAATAGCGCCCAAAAAATGGCCCCCAAAATATAATGTTTGGCCACGATGGAGTGATTGCTGCTAAACAAATACTTGCCTACAAACCGGGCGCTGTATTTGTCATCCCTTCCGGTTTGGGCCTCAGCTTCAAATATTATTGATGAAGTAGAAGTACGCATAAATTCATTTTTTTGTAGTTAATCTGCACGCTCAGCAACGCAGAAAAAGTGGCCCCCCCAATGGAGGCCCTCGAAAAACATTCATTCTAATGGCGTGTAGAATTTCTTCATCGCTGGGGAATAGGCAAAAGTAGAGCTAGGCTCGTACCAGTGCACGAACCCACCCCCAAACAAGATGTGACGACAATGACACACCTGATAGCAAGTAAAAACGATATTTATTTCAGCTCAATGGGCAAACTGACGCTGCGTTTTTCCCAACGCATTTCAATTTTCCCCTGTTTGTCGTTGGTTGCAACTACCCGATAAAGCAAGCGTTCCTGGAGGCTATCCAATACTGCGGGTTTTACCTGGAGCCGCAATACATCTTCCTTGGCATTGTACTCATCAGCCAGGTGCTGATCCCAATTGCGGTTGAGAATCAACGTCCAGCTCGAAGTATCTGGAATGGTAAAAAAAGCGTATTTGCCCTTGGGAATGGTTTTTCCGTTGATGCGAACGTCGCTAGAAAAATCAATCGAAGTGGCATTGTGTGCACCCGTAACCCAAACTGCTCCATTTGGCACCAGTCCACCCCAGATGATCCGGCCTTTTACCCCCGGCGAGTTGTATTCCATGTGAATGTGGGTATCACCAATATTGCCCATCACCATGCGGTGAGGGCTGCCCTTGATGGTATCCAGCTGCTCAGTGGCAGCAGCATGGTACTGTTCATGTCCACCAGCATGTTGTTCGTGCGAATGCTGCTGGCAACTCCACAATAAGGCAAAAGCACAGAATAAAGGCAAAACGATGCGCATGGTTCGGTTTATTGAGCTGTTGGATTATGGATTTTGCCAATCTGAAACATATTGACATAGTTGTTTGCAATCAAGCCAGAGATTTCACCCGACATAACGGTGGTGTTTTTGGCAATGCTGAGTTGAGTCGGGCCATCAAAAAGTTTGGCGGCATCCACCTGGATGTTCAGTGTGGTTTGGGTTTCCTTTCCAACCGTGGCTACCTGGCCGTTGAAGCTGCGGGAAACGCTGCGGATGTTGTTGATCGATTTGCTGATCATGCCCCCAAATCCACCAATGTGGTAGCGAAACTTGGCGTTGCCTGCACGGTCTACTTTGGCTTGAGCCGACAGCCCTTCCATTTTGACAAAAATGTAGCCCGAATTCCAAGACCAGTACATATTCGCCTCTCTTTCGCCAAAAGCGGGATCGAGTACCCCTGTACGCAGGCTGATGTCCATGGTGTTTCGCAAGCTATCTACCCCAATCAGAAAACTGATTTCGCTGTAATCTGCGCTGGGTACTCCTTTCAGTTGAATGACCTGAGAGGCCGAATCATTGGCCCGCACCAAAAAGTAGCTGTCGTTTTGGGGTACCACATACTCTACTCCGGCACGGGTTTTGAGTTTGATGTTGCTTACAAAAAAATTGAACAAGGTCAGGTTGAATTTTTCGCCTAACGCATTTTGATATACTTGCTCCCCGTTGATTTGCAGGCGTTGAGCGCCAACCATAAGTTTGAAATCAAGGTTGAGATTCCCGGTACTGGTGCTGGCACTGCTCTGGGCATTTGCCCCATTGTATATACCAATGACCAGCATCAATAGATAGAACTGATGTTTGAGTTGCATCGAACATTAATTTTTTGAATTTAAACAAAATATTTACTACACCAAACACCACTCTTCATGCTGGACAAAACAGTGTTAGAAACAAAGTTTGACGCAAACTTTCACACAAAATGAACCACAAATGAAGGGCGAAATGATCTGGTGGAATCAGGCAATTGGCGGCCTGAAAACGGCATGAAGTGCCGTTTTGATCGGAACGAATTGATAGCAAAAAGCCATTTTGGTTAGGGGGAGAGGAAGTTCGGCTGCCGGAGCAGAATGAACAATAAATTCGTCAAAAACAAAAGAGATACTTTTTCCAAACAGGTCTTCCAAAACATTGGCCATGTCCTTGTTTTCATTGGACTGGGTGGCATTGAGTTTGGAATTCAGGATACATTTTCCGGCGCAACTCAGTTCTGGTTTATCGCGGTTGATGCACAATTCCTGAGCAATGTAATTTTGGTTGATTTTGAACCAGGCCCATACCAATCCCGTTCTCCAGACAGGCCAGAGAATCAGAAAAACCAGAAAATAGGAGTGAAATACTCTTTTCATTCGGCTGATTCGATTGGAATTTATTCAATGGTAAAAATAAGAATTTCCATTCGAAAAACCAAGAGAAAAGTGGAAAATAAAAAACTAAAGATCAAATACTTAGCATGTTTTTTGATCAGTAGTTTTTCATTTTCCACTTTTCTCTTTTCACTTAGTGCATGCACTCTTCCATCACCTGGTGAAAGCGGTCGTGCAGGGCAGTGATCGCTTTCACCAGGTCGGCATCAGAAGGTTTGGTTTTGACAAACTTGTCGATGGCTTTGGATTCCTTCGCCAACAACTTGATGGAAGTTTTCACGCCTTCTTTTTGGTATTTCTCTGGAATGGCAGAAGCTTTCAGGGTTTTGGCTTTTTCGACCAATTCTCCTGAGCGTTCCATCAATGGTTTGAGGTTGCCTTCTTCAGCAGGGTGAAAGGTTTGTGCCATTACCGTGTGGTAGGCATCCAGTTCATCCCAGCCTGTGCCCTTCTGGGCAAAAGACCATTGGGCCAAGCCCATCAACAACAAGACAAAAAAGTACTTTTTCATCGATTTGGTTTTATGAATAACAAGTTGGGCACAAAGATATGGATTGTATTGGGAATTTTTTGTCACCAAAGTACCATCACTTGCGCCATCAATCTACGCTTTGCTTCAAGGTGCCCTCCTCCCAGGTGCTGGTAGAGTGGGGTCTGGTATTTCAACCCGAATGACCAGCGATTGTTCAGGTACAAATCCAAACCCAGATTTCCAGCCAGTAAGGTTCCTCCGGTTATGTCAATTTTTGCTTTCTTCTGGTGGTCGTACCCACTTTTTTCAGCATAAATTCCGACATGCGGCATGAGTCCCAATTTGGCATTCAATTGCCTGATCCAAAAAAAACTGCCGTTGCCACTCAGGCGGGTACCAAAACGGTAATCGTCTGCATTGCGGCCGTTGAATTTACTGCTGCCCTCCAGGTTAAACCCATAGTTTTTCCAACGCAGGGTATAGTTGGCGCTGAGGAGATAATCCAAACTTCCGGTGCCCAGTTGAAAATTGGCATTGTCGACTTGGGTTGCATCCGTGGTAGCGAAACGAAAATGTCCGGTAGGCAGTTTCAGCCCTCCACCCAAAAACAAACTGTGCCTGAATCCATTGGTGTTTTTGCCGTTGGCCGTATTCCAAACCTGGTAATTGGCCAAAACCATCACATCACTCAAACCTTTCACCCACATTTCCCGATCGGTTTGCATGCGGTGATTGAAATTGAAGGGCACAAAACTGAGCAGTTGTACCCTGGGATGGAGGTAAAAGCGGCCAAAAATCTCGCTGCTTTGAAAAATATCGTGCGCGCCGTAAGGAACCAATCCGCCATGGCCATCGTACACCGAGTTGCGGTAGCGCAAACCCAAAAAATTGTTGTGCTGCTGGGGCAAGATGCCCAGGTAATACCCTCCTGCCGAACAACCACATACGTCACAGGCTTGCGCCAAGGGGATGCTCAGCCAAAAACTGAAGAGCAGCGCCCATATTTTTGGTTTCATTACAGTTGTATTTTGTAAGCATTGCTTTATTGCTCCGAAAACCTCCGATCCCGAATAAACTGATCATCGGTCAATGTCTTCAAAAAAGCCTTGATTTGTTCCTTTTCATCCGTACTCAAGGCTATCCCCAGCTTTCCATTCTGTTTCAGAAGTGGATCAAGCGTGGGTTGATCGCGCAGCCCCAAGCTGTAGTGCGTCAGTACTTCATCCAGGGTGTAAAAACGGCCATCGTGCATGTATGGGCCAGTATTGGCCACGTTTCTTAAACTGGGCACCTTGAATTTGTAGTCGTCTTCGTCGTTGAGGGTGATGCGGTATCGCCCTCGGTCTTTGTTGTAGTCATGGCTGAGTCCATTGTTGCGGAAACTAAAATCAGAAAACAATTCTCCCTTGTGACACGACGCACATTTTTGTTGGAATACCTGCATACCAAGCAGCTCAGTGGCACTGAGTTCACCGCCCGTTTCTTTGCGTACATACTTGTCGTAGCGGGAGTTGGACGAAACGCACATCAACATGAATTGAGACATGGCTTTGAGCATCCGATCGGTACTTACCTCGGTGCTGCCAAAGGCCGCTTTGAACAAGGGGCTGTATTTGTTGCTGTTGCGCACTTTGTCTACGGCTTTTTTCAAGTCTTCATCCATCTCAAGGGGATTTTCAATTGGAGCAATGGGCTGCAAATCCAGGTCATGTACCCCTCCGTCCCAAAAGAAAGTAGTGTGCCAAGCCAAGTTCATGATGGGTGGGCTGTTGCGCTCGCCCAACTGGTCGTCGATGCCATGGCTCAGGTCGTGGCCGTGGTGGGTGAAAGCGGCACTTTGCTGATGACAGGAACCGCAGCTGATGCTACCGTCGCGAGACAACATGGGATCGTAAAAAAGGGTACGCCCCAGTTCAAACCCGGCCGTGCTGATGGGATTCTTTTTCAGGTCATAAACCGGCTCTGGAAAATTGGCTGGTTTGACAAAAGTGATTGCTTCCTGCTCGGCTTCGGGTTGACAAGACCAGAGTAGGGCGGCTATAATGAGGATGAGATTGAGCATAGGCTTCATGGTAAATAGGCTTGAAAAACATGAGTCATCCCGAATTTTTGGGATAAGAAACCGCGGATGCGGTTGAATTTAGAATAGCCCCGGTTTTGACTTTTCAAAAATTTGGGATGACTCATGTTTATCTGTTAATCATTGTGCACATGGTGCACGGTGAACATCTCCGTATAATTGTTCGCCAGGTTTACAGAGAATGGTGCAAAGTGTACTGCCGAATTGGCGGCAATGCTCACTTTGGTAGAACCTCCGAAGAATTTCAATAAGTCAGCTACGATGTGTACCTGAGGGCTAAGATTGGTACGCACGGTTGCTTTTTCGGTGCCGAAACTACGGGTGATGACTTTGATGTTGTTGATGGTTTTGCTGTTCAACCCACCGTAACCACCGATGTGGTAACGGAATTTTTTGTTGCCAGCCGCATCGGCAGTAGCTTGTGGAGACAAACCCTCAATTTTGAAGAAGATGTAACCAGAGTTCCAACTCCAGTACATGTTGTCTTCACCGCTATTGTTGGCTGGATCCAAAATACCCGTACGTTTGGACAAGTCCATGGTGTTGCGGGTACTGTCTACCCCTACAGTAAAGGTTACTTCGGTGTAATCTCCTGCAGGGACATTGTTAATTTTGAGTAATTGTGAAGCTTTGTTGCTCTCTTTTACCAAAAAGTAGCTGCTGTCTTGAAGAACAGTATAGGTGGAACCGTCGCTGTTTTTTAGCTTAATGTTGCTGATGTAATAGTTGAGCAAGGTCACATTGAACTGGTCTCCATTGGCATTGGTGTAGGTTTGTGGACCGTTCAATTGCAGGTTTTGGGAACCGACTACGTTGTCAAACTCCAAAACAATAGCCCCTTTGTCGGTTGGGCTGAACTCGCCATCTTCGTTTTTGTCGCAAGAAAAAGAAAAGAAGGTGACACTAATCAGTGCCAGCACAGTGGTGATATACTTGAAATTCATTGGTGTTGTTTTTTGAAAAATTATTGCACGCAGATTTTACACGAATTAGACCACGGATTGACCCACAGATTTTACGCAGAAGAAATCTGTGTAAAATCTGCGAAACTATCGTGCGCATTTGCGTGAAATGAAAAAGTCTATTCGTGTTTATTGGGCAGACTTCGCCCCTGAATTACTCAAATGAATGGGCTGGCGGCTTGATCAAAGCCAAGGCGTGCAACAAGGTAGCAGGCCATGTATAAAAAAACTGTTGCCTGGCTTGAGTAGCCAATGCAACAACCGGGATAAACTTCAATTTGAATACCTGAAACACGTACACCAGGTCTTTCCCCATCAGGTCTTCCAGACCATTGACGAAGTTGTCGTGCCCCTGGCGGTGTACCTCGCGCATTTTGGTCATCAAAAAACACTTGCCATTGCAATGCATTTCCGGACGATCCTTATTGATACACAATTCCTTGGCAATAAAGGTCTGATTGGCCTTGAACCATACCCATACCAACCCCATCTTCCAGCTCGGCCAGAGGATCAGGATTAGAAAAAAGTAGGCAAAAAAGGTTTTCATCAATCAAGTTTCGTGCGAAAGAATTGTTTATTGGCGACAAAGCTAAATTGAATGCTGCAAATTCGCCAATGATTTTTGTGGAAAACCAATTGACAAAAATCAGTTTTAATCCACAAACATTTAATAATCAATTGCTAATTCAATTATTTAGATAGATTCTAATTTAGATCAACTCCCTTCGTTCTTCAAAACTCTAAACGCAAGGGTATTTACCGCAGAGTAACGGAGTTTACTCTGCGGTTATAATGCGTTACTTTCAGTTATAATGGGTAATGTATTCAACGCAGCCCCAGCCGTTCAATCCGATCCCCCAGCGCAAAACTTTTCATCTCCTCATCCAATCCCTGAAAATCGCCCCTGGCTACTCTTTTCACAAAAGCCCCCTCGCGCAGCAGCAGGATTTCATCGCAGGTATCGTTGAGGGTTGAAAAAATATGGGAAGAGATGAGCACGGTTTTGCCCAGGGTTTTCAACTGCTGGATGATGGCCGTGATGATCATGTTGCTCTGAATGTCTACCCCATTGAAGGGTTCGTCCAGGATGAAAAAATCGTTGGCTTGCAACAGGATGCCCGTAAGCGCCAGCTTCTTTTTCATGCCCGTAGAGTAGGTTTCGGCGTATTGATCCAGGGGCAATTCAAAAATGTTTTTTTCCTGAAAATCGGAAATGCGCACCTTGCGGGCATTGCACAACAATTGCAGGTATTCCCGCCCGGTGATCCGGGAGAGAAAGTACGGGCTGGTAGGCAAAAAACCCAGGTGATTCTTCAACACAGGATACGGACTGCTGATTGCGCCCGTACAAGTTTCCAGACCGGCAATGCACTTGAACAAAGTGGTTTTACCCGCCCCATTCTCTCCGGCAATGCCATATACCCGGCCATTTTCCAGGCGCAGGTTGATGCTTTTTAAGACCGTTTTGCTGCCGTAGGATTTCGACAAATTTTCGATTTCAATCATTGCAAAATGACATTTAAATAGTGGGGCAAAAATAAGTGTTTCATTTTCTCGGAGCCAAAGGATTAGATAAGAAACTTGAAATGAACCGTTTATTCATCTAATCCTTTGGCAAAATGAAACACTTATTTTATTATCGCCCCTAAACGTTGTAGTGATCGTGTATAAAACAAGGGAATGACAAACAGCAGCAGCGGCGGAAACCAAAAACTCAGTCCCAGCAACAAGGCCTGCGGCAAACTCATTTCATTGGGGAAAGCGGAATACTTGGCCAAAAGCATGGTCACTAAAAACAAGTACCCCAGGCACTGCAGCCCCAACAAAATCCATACCTGCCCAGGTTCGTGAAAATGTAGTCCCAGCCCCAGCACCAAAGGCAAGGCCAAGATGCTGGAATAAGCCAGCGCCGTAGCCATTTTTTTGCCCAAAAAACCGCGCGCAGTACTGGAGTAGATCCACACGAAGTAGGGGTTTTCGGGTTGCGCATAGTGGGTTGTACCCAGCAGGAAAACAAAAACCAGCGTGCCTACGCCCAAATTGAAATTGTTGACCTCCACCGCCTTGTACCCCACAAAATAGGCAAGGGAATACAACCACCAATACCGCCGAAATCCCTGCGTAAACTCAAAGGGATAGCGGTAAAATGGCGTGGGAAAAGTGAAATTCAGGCGGTCTTTAAACTGCAGCACACTCAATACCCCCGCACTCAAAGCCAGGATCAAAGCCAGCATCCACTCCCTTTCGTAGCACAGGTACAACGCAAAGGGCAGAACCAACAGGCCATTCTCCAGCCCCCGAATGCGCCGGTAAATTGCTCCCGAAAAAGTGGCTTGCAAAAAATCATTCCGCTCCCGCTCACTCAACCTGGATAGGCTACTCAGGGCAATCAGGGTATACAGGTAGCCCGCATAACTGGTTTTGACAAACAGGTACCACGATAAACCACCAAAGGCCAAAACGCCCAGGAGATAACCCAGGATGGGGTGAACCCCCAGCTCGGTCAGCCTCCGGTTGAGGATGCGGTATTGCAAGGTGAAGTAGTAGCGCACAAGGAGTGTGTTTATTGAGGTTAGCAACGCAGAAAAATTAAATTCCCGATTTTGGGTTAGTCGTTTGGGGATGGGGGAAAATTACGGCAAAGGTAAAAAACATCAAGATGCCCTGAATTTTTGTGCTGGTTATTTTGGAGAACCAAGCCAACACTTTAGATGCTACCCCCTGGGAGGTTACCGCTTATACACAAATATGCGGTAGCCCTGGAAGGCAGGGTCGATTGGTTCTGTTTTTTATTCGTTGAAGCAGCTTCGCTGCTTGTTTTTTAATAACCGCGACGACGCGACGGCGCGACGGAAGGTGTGCGAAGCGCGCCTTTTCCGTCGTTTTACGTCGCGCATTTGGCGCAGCCAAATGAATCGTCGCGCCGTCGCGTCGTCGCGGTTATTAAAAACGATTGGGCGCAGCCCAATCCAAAATGCTTAAAAACCAGAACCAATCTGCCCCGCAGCGTAGCTGCCCCACCCAAAATCCCTCCATCATCCACAGAATTTCCTTATCTTTACCGCTATGAAAAAGCGTTTTAACATCACTGGCGTTTGCTTTCCCGAGCAACACTATATGGCCGACTCCTCTGCCAAATACGCCCGCATGTTGGAAATGATCGAACAAGGGGATTATTTCACAATTAACCGCCCTCGACAGTATGGAAAAACCACGGCTTTGTTCCAATTGACCGAGAAACTCAATCAAACATCCGGATACTTGGCCCTTCGAATCAGTTTCGAGGGAATCGGAGATCGGCCATTTGAACATGAAGCGGCGTTGAGTAAATCATTTATAAGCAGCCTCGCTGCCTATTGTAGTCGAGTTGATCCAGTGTTAGCGAAATGGATGGATGAACAAGTTGATGCCATATCTTCGCTAAGCGAACTATCAGACTACATCAGTGTTTTGGTGAAAAAAGCAGCAAAGAAGATCGTTGTGCTCATTGACGAAATTGACAAAAGCAGCAACAATCAATTGTTCTTGAGTTTATTAGGGGTACTGCGCAACAAATTCCTGGATCGCTGGGAAGTACCCACCTTCCATTCTGTCATTCTCACGGGCGTCCACGATGTTAAATCCCTCAAGCTCAAACTCCGTCCCGACGAAGAGCGCAAATACAATTCTCCTTGGAACATCGCTGCCGATTTTGACATCGATATGAGTTTTTCTCCCCCGGAGATTCAGCCCATGATCGAAGCTTTTGCCCTTGACAACCAAGTGCAGGTAGACACAGCAGCAGTCGCCGACCGCCTTTTTTATTACACGGCTGGTTACCCTTTTTTGGTCAGCAAACTCTGCAAGATTGTCGCAGAAAAATTGCTGCCCACCCTATCCGACAAACACTGGATCAGCGCAGTCGTAGACCAGGCCGCCAGCATATTGGTGCGTGAATCCAATGTCAATTTTGATGAATTGATCAAAAACCTGGAGAACAATCCCGCACTTTACCAATTGGCGCTGGCACTTGTCATCAACGAACAGGATTTTCCTTTCGATCTCAACGAACCAGTCACCAATTTAGGGGTGGTTTATGGCATTTTTACCAATCGCAATGGCCTGGCCATTCACAACCGCATTTACCAGGAAGTAATGGCCAGTTACATGAGTGCCAAGCTCTTGGTTCAGCATCAAGGACAATTCCCTGCTTCAGAGTTTGCAGGCTCTTACTTGCTCCCTGGGAATCGTCTTAATGTACCCAAAGCCCTCCTGAAGTTTCAGGAGTTGATGAAGGCGGAGTACAATAAAAAGGAACGCGATTTCCTGGAACGTCAAGGTCGTCTGGTCTTTTTGGCCTTCCTCAAACCCATCCTCAATGGCCACGGCCACGCCTTCAAAGAACCCCAAATCTCGGAAGAAAAACGCCTGGATATCCTCATCACTTACTACCAACACCAGTACGTGATCGAACTCAAACTTTGGCGCGGCCAACAAGCCCACGAAAATGGCCTCAACCAATTGACCGATTACCTGGATCACCTCGGACTCCAGGAGGGCGCGCTCCTCATCTTCGACCACCAGGAACAAAAACAATGGAAATCGGAAGAAATCAGCTGGAATGGCAAACGGATTTTTGCCGTCTGGGCTTGATCCATTAGGTCTTGCTCCTTCAGCAAATAAATCTATTTTTGAACCATTCAATGAGCAGCCAAGTCCACAATCGTGGAACCATTGCTGTACCCTAAGTGTAGCACAATTCGTATCTACCCGAAAATCCTTTGTGTCCCTTGTGCTAAAAAATGCCGCTCTTGTGAAACCCACACCAAGAACACCAGGCAAGTCCACAAACCAAGCCCCATTTGTTATTTTCCTCATTTTTCTCTACTTTTGACACAACAGGTATTCGGTATTCCAAGGCACACCATCTGAAATCTATGAGGATTGAGCAATTGTACTTGAAGAATTTTCGCAACGTGGAAGAGCAAACCTATGCCCTCAATCCACATTTCACCGTGTTTATTGGCATCAATGGCCGTGGCAAATCCACCTGGTTGCATGCCCTCCGTGTTGCCTGTGGTGCTTTCCTGCTCGCGATCCCTGAAGCCAAAAAACGCCATATCGATCAAGACGACATCCGCCAATCAGATGGCCATTTTAGCCGAAAACACACTCCTGTGATCGTAGAAGCAACCGGACGAATGGAATCCGATGCCGAGTCCATTGTTTGGCGTCGCCGGGTTGTAGGTGGCAGCAGTTTTGTCACCACTACCTCCAACGAAGACGTAGGAGTTATCCGCGACATTGGCAAAAAGAAATATGCACAAATGCAAGCGGGTAGCGATAACCTAAACTTGCCTCTTCTCGCCTTCTTTGGGACTTCCCGGGTACATGGTGCTGGCCGCAACCACAAAACGCGTACCATCCGGGAGATTTTTAAAGAAGGCTATGCCAATTGGTTCGAAATGCGCTCGGCTACGTATCGCTACGATGCATGGCTGATGACCTACGATGTGCTACACAAAGAGGGTAAGGAATACGATCACCTCAAAGAGGTTTTATTTAGCACCCTGCGTTTGGCCAATCCCTATATCCAAAAACTGGAATTTATAGGTACCGAGCTTTGGTTGCAAATTGCCCTGGACGATTATTCCTCCGATTTTCTGCCCATTCATTTGCACAGCGATGGGGTGGTTTCATTCACAGAATTAGTGGCTGAACTGGCTTATCGTTGCATTGTGCTCAATGGCAATTTGGGCAAAAAGGCTGTCGAAAAAACCACCGGGGTGGTGATGATCGACGAACTTGATCTCCACCTTCACCCCAATTGGCAACGCCACGTTGTAGCTGATCTCAAAAAGGCCTTCCCGAGCTTGCAGTTCGTAGCTACAACCCACTCACCTTATATCGTGCAAAGCCTGGCTGCGAGTGAACTCATCAACCTCGATCGGATTTCTGATGTCAAACCTTCCGATTTGAGCCTGAATGAGGTATCCGTAAATGTTATGGGTGTAGAGCATGATTTTTCAGAACTAAATGCCAATCAAGAATCGCAGAGCAATGATTATCTTCAATTGTTGGACTCTATGACCCAAGGTGATCTTCCAGCTATTGCTGATAAATTAGATGGCATTGAAAAACAAATTTCTGACCCTGCTGTGCGTGCTTTTTTACAAATGCATCGATTAACGAAACAAACCAATCAATAGCTCCAATGCGCCCAATTGATCGTGGCCCAGTGCCTCTGGAGAATGGCTTGCCCAAAGAAGTTAGAAATTACCGGGATTGGAAGGCTGATTTAATCCAACGGCTGGGTAATTACTGCTGTTATTGCAATATGACCCTTACCGATTCTATTCAGGTTGAGCATGTAATTGCTCAAGATATTGATCCTAGACTCGGCGTGCTTTGGGATAATATGTTGTTGGCTTGTGGTCCATGTAATCGTTCGAAATCAAACAATCCTTGCCCACCTGATACGCACTACCTGCCTCAATTCCACAATACCTATTTGGCCTTTCAACATACTAATCCTACTCCACACCCTCGGATTGTAGGGACGGATGCCGTTTACGTTCAATATCGAGGATTACCCGCCAATGCTGGAAAATCGGCCAATACCATTCAATTGTGTAGACTCGACAGGGATACTTCAAGTAACATAGAGCAAATTAACGATATGCGCTGGAAACTTCGGCTGGATGTGCTGATACAGTCTGCATTGGTTCGCTCTTTTTGGAATAGCTTGCCTGTTGCAAACCAGTCAGCATTTATTGACCCCCTAATCATAATTGTAGAAGGCAAAGGTTTCTGGGGCATCTGGTTTGATGTCTTCGCTGACGTTCCGGCTGTCCGACAAGCCCTGGTGGAGCGCTTCCCAGGTACTGCACTTAACTGCTTTGATACCAATTTTCTGGCAATTCCGCGCAACCCAAATGATCCTCAAGATACGCTATAATCAACTGCATGGGTTTTCCTGTGTGGCTGCCTTGTACCGCCAAGCTTTTGAAGAAGTAGTCCATCCCACAACCCTATCTTAACCCACCCCATCCATGACACCCAAACAAATCGAACGCATCCAGACCAAAATCAAGTCCATCCGCGCTACCCTCGCCGCCGAAAAGCGCAAATATGGCACTTACGACGATAGCCGTGGCCAACGTTACGCGCCTCCCGGCCTTTACATCCAGATCGAAGACTACCCTGGCGGCCTCCGCTACCTGCAATGGTTTCAGGAAAACTTCCCCGATGACCTGGGTTACCCCGATTTCTTGTTTGAATGGACACTCCTCCTTTTCAGAGCCGGAAAGATCGACGCCGCAGAGAAAAAAGCCTTTAACACCTTCTGCGCCAATACTTATCTTTTCGACAAGTTTTTCGGCAACCCCATCGTCCCGATTGCTAAGCTGGAATGGTCAAACTTGTGTAAACCCTCTTTTACGGATCATTTCAAATACAGCAGTACTCAGCCTGGCTTTGCAGACTTTGCGCAATGGCTAGCCGGCGTTATCGTCTCTGAACGCTTTCAAACCTTCAGCAACCAGTACATCGACATTCACAAAAAACTTAAAGGGGAAAAGGATCAGGAGATTCGCATGCAGCTCGTTCTGGAAGCTAGAGCATTGGAGGATGGGTTTTAGGGTTAGTTGAAGTGAGAAGATTTCGCGGTATTGGGACATGTTAAAAAGTGTGTATTTCCCTTGATGATCCCACTAACCGCGGCAGCGGTTCAATTCAGAATAGCCCCGGTCGTCCGGGGATTCCGGTGTTCGGGTGGGGGTGGCAACCGCGGAGGCGGTTGAATTTGGTTCCTTGGGGACTGATTGTACTGGCCGCGTAAAAATTAATACTTTTGATACATATGGTAGACAATTCAACTCAATCCTCAACTGATTGATGAGCTGGAGCCCAAATAGCGAACACACAATTACTCAGCTCTGATGCTTAGTTTGTTGATAATTTCAAAGACCCTTACCTCCTTAATTTCTAGGGTATTGCAGTATGGTTTTTTCAAAAAAATCACTGATTTGTTTCACCAAACTCGCAGGCGCAAGCACCCGAACCTCATGCCCATAGGAAGCGATTTTACGTATCAACTCAATTTCGATCATCAAGTCCATTTGAATCACCAATTTGTCTTCGGTTCGTTCAAGGATGGTGTATGGCTGAAAAAACGGCTGCGATTCAAAGTACTTGCCTTGTACTCGGTTGAATTGCAAGACCACTGCTTCTACGGTTCCTCGGGCAGGTCGATTGATGCCTATTACATGTTGCCAGTAGGTAGTTGGATTGAAATTCTGGGGCTTTAAGTTGAAATCGATGTATTGCCCAGTCCGAATCGGCTCACCTTCAATGCGCTCCAAAGGGAATGTACGAATAAAACCTTCATCAGGATCATGCGACCAGCCACCTAAATACCAACGTTGGTGGTGCTGGCGCAAAAAATAGGGATCGAACACATAGTTTTTCGCCGAAGTAGCTTGGAAGGAAAAATAATCGAACTGTACCTGCTGCTCTTTTTCGATGGCATCCATAAAAAATGGCAGGTGGCGACTGCCTTCATACTGAGGCAGAGGGTCGAAGTAGATGGCTTTGTGTTGTGATTCATGATCTACCCAGCGGCCTACCGCTTTGCGGATTTTGTTGACGGTTTGTGGCAAATCCTTAAAATCGGCGATGTGGTTGAGTTGAGCCAAGGTAGCTACCGCCAGACGCAAATTGTACATATCTTCCAGCGTAAAGGGAATATTGTCCGAAAAATTAAAAGGCTCTGCATAACGCCAGCCCCGCAATCTGCCATCGTATTCAAATTTTGCCCCCAACTCTTCCAGCTTCTGCTTGTCGGTACGCCATTGACGTTCGCTGATTTCCAGTTTTCGCAAAATTTCTTCCGTGGTTACTACGGCCATTTCACCTTTGCGTCGATTGAATAAGTCATTGATTCTCTGATACCTTTCAAAAGCTTGACCATTTCGAGACATGCCTGCAAGAATTTTTTTCCAAGATAAAAACTAGTCGGCAGTAATTCTGCACAGTACTATCCTAAATTTGTTTTGTCAAGCGGAAAGAAAATTGTAACTTTTTCCACACGAATACGTAAATACATTGTAAACCCAAAACCAGTAACAATGAAATTCACGATAACCCTGCAAGCACTAGAAAAGAACGCTGTACTGCCCATCAATTACCAATACCCTCTATCTTCCTGGATCTACAAGGTATTGGAACACGGTGACCCGGTATTGGCACAACTACTGCACCAGGAAGGCTACGCCGAAGGCAAACGCCGCTACAAATTTTACTCTTTCAGCGAATTGCGTACTGTGCAACACCGCATCGAGCGAGATCGATTGATTCTGCTGCATCCCGAAATCCATTTCAGCATCCACTTTCTGGCCGAACAGGCCGCACAAGTAATGGTGATGGGACTGTTCAAAGAGTCGGGTTCCTTCTTTCTGGGCGACAAAATCTCTGGTGCCCGTTTTGCGTTGCGCTCCATCCAAATGGACATGCTGCCCCCTTTGGGCGAAAGCATCGACCTCTTTACGGTATCACCTGTAGTAGTAAGCACCATCATCGATACACCTGAAGGCAAACTGAGTCGCGAGTACCTGCGCCCCTTCGACGAGGCGTACGCTCCGCAAATCATCGCCAACCTGGAGCGCAAATTTGCCGCTGCCCAAACCGCAGGGCTGATCAGCGGGGAAACGGGTACGCCGCAGTTTGAACTACTTTCCAATGAGGCCAAAGAGAAAAAAATCGACCTGATGCCAGGTACGCCGCAGTATACCCGCGTGCGGGGCTACAAGTACCGATTCCGATTGCATGGATCGCAAGAGTTGCTGAAGTTGGCGCTGCTAGCAGGGGTTGGAGAGAAAAATGCGATGGGGTTTGGGGGAGTGGAATTAGCGAAAAGCAGAGCATAAAAAGGTAGTCTTATTTAAAATTTAAAAATCTGTTATCATGAGTTTAGACACTGTTTTGCAAATAGGTAAGACCATTCAAAAATCGAAAGACGGCTGGAAGTTTCACCGATTTTTAAAACCCATTGAAGAGGACATTAAAATTTATCAACGTAAAAAGGATGCTACAGGTAATACAATTCATACGATTGTTTACCAACTTCCGGTAATCGGCAATGTGTCTTCAGGTTTCACTTTTGACTTTGATAACATGCAAGTTCTTCAAGACGAATCTAAGATTCAGAGCTTATTATACCTTAACTACAAGACATCAGATAAAGATGCTGAAAAGAAATATTTATTCGGAGACATTGTGTACTCAGGCTATAAGGATAAAGATGGTAAAATTGCTGAAAATGGAAATTACAGATTACAGTTAGAGGGAGCAAAAAAGCCAAGTTCTTTTGTGCGTTGTAAATCCGAAGCCGCAGACCTGAAAGATACCATAATTGGGAAGTTTCGTAAAAGCTTCGAAGATAATATTGAGCATATTGAAGGCATTCTGCGATCTCATTCAGCGGTAGCGATACATTTCCTTTTTGAAGAAGGAAAAACATGGATTGAGTTAGAGAATGTCGAATCATTATTAAAGCAAAAGTTACTTGATTCATTTATTGTAACGGCGCAACCAGATGGTACATCAGTATATGCCCTTACCAAAACGCTCATAAAAACAATAAAACCACCAATTTGGGACAAAGAAGCTAAAAAATTCAACCCTCCTGATGGTGTAGGAGGCGTTACTCCTGGATTTGATAATCAAAACGCTTACAAATTGAGGGCGTTTAGTAGTCCCGATGATGTATGGGACTTGATGTTTGCGATTGACTTTGCGGAAAGGCCAATGATTTCGCTTGGAACCATAGGCATTATTGCCTTGCCAAAAGGACAAAACTTAAATCCGGACAATCTTATTGGTTTTTTAAATAAATCAAAAGATGTAAACACGGAGGACGAGCAAGAAAAAATTTTAGAAATCCAAAATATTGCCAATAACTCAGGTAATGATTTTGATGACTTGTTCAAACCATACATAGAGAACAGTTTTGACGAATCAGTTCAGTTTGACATCATATTTATTAGGCCCAAAGCTGGCTCCTCCCCTGCTGTAGACATGATTGAGCTTTCAAGTATCAAGAAAAGCCACTTGCGTAAAGTCCATGAATTTATATCGCAGGTTAGGCGGTCACTACTTGATGAGTTTAACCAGCTTCTTCCTAATGCAAAGTACAAACCCAACCTTAGCATTAAAGATTCCCTTTCCAAAATTATAGCTTATGAAGGCAAAGCCGCAGCTAAGAAAACTCATTTTCATTTGCTCAAAGTATTGCCACAGATATATCTGGATGCTTACTACGATGACCCGATTTTACTGCCAGCGTTTGTAGACCGTACACAGTACAACATTCGTAATGAAGGACAATTCTTTTACAATCAATTCCGCTTCTATTTCCTGTTTTTAATGAACATTCAAAAAAACAAACCACTAATGGAAATTACCAACAGCCGAAGCTACGCATTAGGCAAATTTCTAGGTACAATGGCAAAACCATTTGCAGCATGGAAAGATGACTGTCCAATAAAAAGTTTTGAAAAAAACTATGTTGGAAACCTCACACGCAGAATTGCTTACGTTGAAGACCTCGTCAAATTTTCCAACTTTTTAAATGAGAAACTTGCCATCCATGAAAAGTTGTACAAAGATCAACAGGAGGCTTCTCGTCAACTGGCTCAAGAGCTTAAAAACCTATCCAATACAAGGTATAATAAGCATGAATGTGCACTTGGTTTTTTTGAAAGCTATTTTGAAAGGCTTGAAACCAAAGTCGAAGCAAATCAAGACAACAACTAATTCCTCCATCTCTCAAATCAAAAACAATGAGTACCATTTCTGAAAAATCCGAAATACTTTTTCTCTACGAATCCAAGTATTCAATGCCAAACGGTGATCCTTTCACAGGAGAGCAACGTTTTGACGAAGAAGCGAAAAAAGTTTTAGTTAGCGACGTACGAATGAAAAGATTCATCAGAGACTTTTTGTTAGAATTAGGACACGAAATATACGTGGTCAATGACAAGTCTCAAATCGAATCAGGTGATGAATCCGGGGCAGCTTCAAGGCTCAATGCATTGATTGAAAAATATAAAACTTCTCCAGAAATAAAGGTCAAAACTGAAGATGATGCGAATACTGACGAAAAAGCAAAGGCAAAAAAAGGCAAAGGCAAAAATCAACTAGGCATTGACGTGGTAAAACTTCTACAAAAATGCATTGATGTTCGACTTTTCGGGGGGATTTCAACCAAAGAAGGAATGGCCGTAAATCTAACTGGGCCTGTGCAATTTGCTTTATTGAATCCTGCCTTGAATAAATCAGATTTACGCATTCATCAGAACACATCAGTATTTTCATCGAGTGCTGAAAAAAGTCGAGGAGCTATTGGTACAACTTCTCTCGTTCCTTTTTCATTGTGTCAAATCCACGGCTGGGTCAACCCATTTAGTGCAAAGCATAGTGGACTAACTCAATCTGATCTTGACATTATGTTTGCAGCTCTTTGGCACAGTGTAAACAATGCCAACACCAGATCAAAGTCCAACCAATCGTCTGCCCTACTCATCCAGATTGTGTACAATGAGGTAACAGACAAACTCTATGCCGCCGACAAGCTGCTGTCGATCGACGCCGAAAAGCAGGATGAACAAATTCGTGACTGGGATGATTTTTCTCTCAACCTAGATAAACTTATCCAAGCAGCAGCGTCGAGCAAAGTTAAGGTCATTAATTATTTTACCGAGAATGAGACACTGAACAACAGTCTTGAAGGGCAACCCAAGTTTCATAAAATGACTTTGGCCAGTCTCACTGCAAATCAAAAAAACGATGAAAGCAGCGCTCATTAGCATTAAAGGCAATTGGGCACACTTTCGAAAAGCAGAGACGAATAACAATCCATTGACTCACGATTTTATTACCAAAACGGCGCTGGTCGGAATGATTGGCGCTGTTTTGGGCAAAGAGCGCGGAGAAATGCGACCGTTGTTTCCTCAGCTTTGTGAAGATCTGATGTATTGTGTCCAAATCAACAATGTTGTTCAGAAACAATCCTGGGGGTTTACGCTCAGAAGTGCCAGTAACCTGTATGATAAATCACCCAAACCAATGGAAGTAATTCGCAATGCCGATTACTCGGTTCTACTGGCATTAAAGAATGAACGCTCCTATTTTTTATTTGAGCATTTTGTAAGCTTAATCACAGTTGAAAAAACGCATTTCCAACCTGTTTTAGGCTTACATAATTGCCCAGCCGACCTAGCATTAGTAGAACTGGGTACTTTAAGTGAACAACAGCAAGGAGAGTTTGAAACCTACGGATTTGTATCTACTGAACATCAGCCTACATTACAATCACTGCCACGTTTGAATTTTGATAGAATTCCTACTTACCAAACTGACGACTTTTGGAATCGGCCAGATGCATACATACCTGTAATTTATCCAAGTAACCAAGAGACACTTAAGTCAAAAGGAGTTTTTTATCAATTCAACAATCAAAGTCAATGGTTTTTGATTTAGACGCGTACAAATCGCATCCAGATAAGGCGTTGGAAAAACATATTGGAGGCGTAGCCCAAAAAGCCTTGAAAAGACAGAGTACGACCTTGGTTAATTGGGCTGCGCTTTTTCATGATTTGGGAAAAATAAATCCCAATTTCCAACGCAAACTTGACCCAAATTACAAAGGAGGTCGGCGAGGGTATGATGAGCATGCTTATTTGTCTGCATGGGCATGGTTGTGCTTCATGTCAAAAAACTTAGAACTTGTAAAAGCTCATTTTGGTGATGATATCAGAATCAAGGCTAAAATTGTATTGACTATCATAGCTAAGCATCATGGTAATTTGCCCAATTTTGACCTACTCTTAAAAAGCGAACCTACGGAACGGCTTCGCAAATTCATCTCCACGCAATCATATTTACCCCTTTCTGAATTTCTTGAACATAAACTCGGATTAAAACATCAACCTTTTGAACTTCTCGATCAAGATTTTAGCAGACTTATTGCTTTCACCGAAAAAGAGGCCTGGCAAGCAAATGCACTGCACTATTTTTTTGAAACGCAGTACTCTTTTGCTTCCTTAATTGAGGCGGATAAACGAGATGCTGGCGATAAATATGTTGAAGACTACTATCATTTTGAGTCAACAGTTCAAGAAAATCAAGAACAACTCTCAGTATCGTTGGCCCAAACCTGGGCAAGGTTAAACGAAAAAGCAGATAAATCAGAATTAGACATACTACGGACTGCTATTCGAGAAGAAGCCGTTGACAATCTTAAAGAACACCTTACTCAAGGTCAGCGAGTGTTCACGCTAACTGCGCCCACAGGTGCAGGAAAAACGTTCACACTATTAGCCCTCGCAAATGAGATTCAAGAGCAACAGAATGGTTATGGAATCATATATGCGTTGCCTTTTCTAAGCATTACTGAGCAAGTAGAGAAAATTGTTCAAGGTTTTTTAGGGGAAGCATTCCTCACGGTTAGCTCTAAAGCAAAAAATAAGCAACTCGATGATTTAATCGAAAAATTGGATGTAGACCCCCAAGATGAAGATTTCAAAGATTTGCTAAAACAGGATTTCATTAGTCAAACTTTTGACCACCCTTTTATCATCACAACTTTTGTTCAATTTTTTGAAACCTTATTGAGTAACCGAAACTCAACTTTGCTCAAACTCCCCAATTTTTCCAAAAGGATTTTTCTGTTGGATGAAATACAGGCATTGCCGCCTAGGTTGTACATTTTTTTCGCTGCATGGTTGGAAGCTTTTTGCAAAAGAGTAGATAGCTACGCTGTTCTTTCTACTGCAACGATGCCGAATATGAGTTTTGAACAAAAGTCTTACATCCCTGACCAGAAGAAACCGGATCTTTTGTTTAAGGATTATCTTAAAAATCCGCCCCAAGAGATTTTAGATTACAAGAAATATTTTGAAGCCACTCCCTTCAATCGTTACCAAATATTTTTGACCTCACCATTTGAAATTGATCTACCTCAGCTAGCAGGTTTGATTGAAAATCAATCGTCTTCCTGTTTAATCATCTTAAATACGATTCGGGATTCAAAAGAGCTTTACAGGCTACTTCGAGAAAAAGGCATCGAAACTCATTTGCTGAATACACATTTTATACCCTCAGATCGGAAGAAAAAAATTGAACTCATCAAAGAGCAGCTTGCTGCTAATAAGTTTACAATCTTAATTTCTACACAACTTATTGAAGCGGGAGTCGACATAGATTTTCCAGTTGTTTATCGAGATTTATGCCCGTTACCCAGCTTGATTCAAAGCGCTGGACGTTGTAATCGCAATAAAAAACTTCCCTCTCTAGGAACGGTTTACTTTTTTCATTTACTCAAAGAAAATGGAAAGAGTGGTGCGTATGCCGTTTATCGAAACGAAGCTAAACAGTTCCTTGACTTTTCTCAAAGTAACATTCAAAATGGCATTGAAGAAAAGGATTTACTAGGGGTTCAAGAGAATTTTTTCAAATTTATTGCCAACAACCTGATGATTGGCAATTATGAGATTGATCAAGAAGAGGTAAATCTTATCGAATTGATAAATAATGCAGCTTTTGAAACGCTTGGGAAATTTAAGTTGATCAATGAAAAAGCATTTGGCTTTGAATTTCAATACTATATACCTCTAAGCGAAAAAGACAACTCCTATAATCTTGCGGTGGAATTATTGGAAAAAACATTAGCCTCTAGGGATTTTAAAAGCAAACGTCAATGGAAAATACAGCTTTCACAACAATTGAAAAAAGTATTGGATAGAACCATTACCATTAGAGTCTTCGACCCTACTAATATTCCCGCCCCAGCAAATGAGAAAGAATATTTCGACATAAAGGTTTTAGCCAATCTTGACTTGTACAATTTTGAAGAAGGATTTATTCATGATTCAGTAGAAAATTCATTTTTATGAAAATTACCGCTGTAGAAGTGTCCTACTACTTTTTTTGCAAGAGGCGATTGTACCTCCACCACCACGGCATCCGCATGGAGCACACCTCCGACGTGGTGTACGAAGGCAAGCTCATTGGCGAAAGCACCTACGAAGACCGTGCCGCCAAGAACACCCAAATAGAGCTGGACGGCATCAAAATAGACTACTACGATGCCAAGACCAACACCGTACACGAAACCAAGAAGAGCGACAAAATGGAACACGCGCACGAGGCGCAGGTGTTGTACTACCTCTACGTATTGCACCGCAATGGCATTGAAGGGGCGAGTGGCATCATTGAGTACCCGACCCTGCGGCAACGCAGACACATCGATTTTGATCCCGAACGAGATGTACCAACCATTGAAGCCTGGCTGCGCGAGATAGAGCAGATTTTGGAACAAGAGCAATGTCCGCCAGTGATCAACAAAAGCATTTGCAAAAGTTGCTCGTACTACGATTATTGCTATGTGGCCGAAGAAAATGAAAATTAAAGAATAAGTCTGGCTGAAAGCTAATTGCTGAACGCTGATGGCTGATTGCCGAACGCTGATGGCTAATTGCTGATTACTGAAGCCCAAAACTAAATGCTCATGAAGAAGCCTTACTACCTCTTTAACCCTGGTCGACTTTCGCGAAAAGACAATACCCTGAAATTCACTCCGGTGGATGAAGATGGCAATGAAGGCCAACCCCGACACCTGCCCATCGAGTCGGTAGAAGAATTGTATGTTTTTGGCGCACTGGACGTCAACAGCGCCCTACTCAACTTTCTGGGACAAACCGGCATTTGTGTGCACTTCTTCAATTATTACGAACACTATACCGGATCGTTTATGCCCCGGGATTACCTCCTGGCCGGGAAAGTACAAATTGCTCAGACCAAAGCCTATATTGAGGCCAAACGCAGAATGCCTATTGCACAAAGTTTTTTGGAAGGCGCAGCAGCCAATATGTTGCGGGTCTTGCGCTACTACGGCAATCGGGAGCGAGATCTTGGTTTGCAGATTGCCAGTATTGAAGACCTGCGCAACAGTCTTTCTACGGCTAAAAACACGCCCGAATTAATGGGCATCGAAGGCAATATCCGCCAAACCTACTACAATGCTTTTGACGAGATCATCGTGGATTTTGATATGGGAGGGCGCAGCAAACGCCCCCCTAAAAACGAAGTCAATGCCATGATTTCTTATGGCAATATGCTCTGTTATACGCAATGCCTTAAGCAGCTTTACCATACCCAGCTCAATCCTACCATCAGTTTTTTGCACGAACCGGGGTATCGGCGCTATTCACTGGCACTGGATTTGGCCGAAATTTTCAAGCCCGTATTGGTGGATCGTCTGGTTTTTACTCTACTCAACAAAAAAATTATTCAGGACAAAGATTTTCGTTGGGAACTCAACAAATGCCTGCTCAAAGAAAGTGGCGCACGCACTTTTGCCAAACACTGGGATGAGCGCATGAACGAAACCATCCAGCACCGCACACTCAACAAAAAAGTCAGTTACAAACACCTCATACGTCTGGAGTGCTACAAACTGACCAAACACTTGCTAAACGACGGGGAATACAAACCTTTTAAAATGTGGTGGTAATATGCTGATTGCTGATTGCTGAAAACTAAAAAATCCTAGAACATGTACGTAATTGCCGTGTATGATGTCAATGAAAAAAGGGTAGGCAAAATGCTTAAATTGTGCCGCAGATACCTGAATTGGATTCAAAATTCGGTCTTCGAAGGGGAGATTACTCCCGTAAAATTACAAGAGATGGTCGTCGAAGCCCAAAAAATCATGCAAAAAGAAGAAGACAGTCTCATCCTTTTCAAGAGCAGAGACAGCCGTTGGCTAGATAAAGAGGTCATTGGCCTGGAAAAAATGAGTACCGACAACTTCCTTTGATTCTGATTTTTTTCTAGGCGTACACTTTTTTAGGAAAAAAAAGTGGCCCAGTTCTTTGACAAATTGAGGAAAAAAGAGAGAGCAAGATCGAAGGTCTTATCTAAGCACTTTTGAGCCA
>Ga0247834_1000306_pt1 | contig 95338 bp, 59 predicted proteins | sample LaCruzMarch2015__8_FD_187118 | JGI IMG/M metagenome (GOLD analysis project Ga0247834, IMG submission 187118) | Freshwater microbial communities from meromictic Lake La Cruz, Castile-La Mancha, Spain - LaCruzMarch2015_12m | ecosystem: Environmental > Aquatic > Freshwater > Lake | place: Spain...
CATCGTCGTCACGGTAAGGCAGGCGAACATTCTTGTAGCGTTCAGGGTCGTAGGGCTTGATCTCTTTCGGTTTTTTGGGTTCTTTCGGTTTGTTGGATTCTGGGCCTCTCCAGCCGCGCTCCCAAGCCCCTGCACCTTTTCTCCTCGCTAGGTCGACATTTTCACCTCTTTTTCTTGCCTTACTAACAAAGTGATCGATAACCTGCTGCTTGGTAGTGTATGCTTCATCAAGTTTTGCGTCCTCTATAAAGAATCCGCTCTTGAACCGTTGCCATTCTCTCTTTAATGCGTCGGCCGCTTGCTGCTTCTCATACGCTGCTTTTACCATCTTCGCTTTAAGCGGATCGACAGGTTCACGATTTGGATAGTTCCTTGTCGAAATCCCCGACGACATTTTTAGTTCTTCCGGTCTGATGTTGTATTGCTTCATCAACTTTTCAATGATACCATTGATCATCTCAATCTCATTTTCAGTCCTACCGGCTGTGTTCTTAATCTTGTTGATCCTGATGATCGCATCTTCACGAGAGGCTGCTTCGTCAATGCTCAATTCTTCACCGTGCAGAGTGTCACGTAGGTCATAGAGTGCGTCGATGGCTCCCTGACTTCTAACTGCTTTGTACGCTAGATTTTCAGGGGAGAACTCTCCGCCCTTTGAAAGACCTGCTTTACGATAACGCCTAATCATATCAATCAGTTTTTTAACGCGGTCAAGATCAGCGGTCTTTATAGCTAGATCAATGAGGTTAGATAGGCTTTCATATTTGGCTTTGGTAGCAGCCTGATCGAAGTTAGCACGTTGTTTTTTAGGAATCCTTATCCATTTATCATTCACGACACTGTATTCACCCAATGAGTTGACGGGTTCATTAGTGTCTTGTACGTAGACTTCTACAGGAACGCCGCGGATAGAGACATTGTGCTGATCATTATATAGGGTTTTCTTTGCAGTGAACAATTCACGATACACTTCATTGTTCTGTAGCTTATCCATATCGATTAGGATATGCAAGTCTAAGTCACTGTGCGGGGTATATGAATATGCTGCATTGGACCCAGAGACTGTAATGTCTTTAACGTGAAGGTCACTGATTCCCAGAGTAGTGATGAAGTCTTCTGCTATCAGCATCAACTGCGTTCTAACCTTAGGATCAAGGCGTGTACCGTTCCAAAGGTTAGGATTAAGTTCGTCGTGAAACACAACAGCGTCTGATAGCTTAAAGTCTTTTAGTTCAGAAATGTCCATGTTGTATTTATCGAATTGCTATATGCATTTGATTCTTCAACCGACAGAACCGGAAGTAAACTCCTAGTAGTTAGCGAATGATAACCCATTTGGTATCAAACGATTTACCTTTTCTCTTGCGTTTCAGAATCTTAGCATATTGTAATTGTTTGAGTTCTATTTCACGCTCTCGGTCATGGTTTACACAGGCCCTGTATAACTCGATTATTAATTTTGATTCTTTCATGACACTATACTCCTATGACGCACATGTATTTAGTTCACCGAGATGTGCGGTTATTTTCCGTCAAGCACGTATTTTTTCTGGCCGCCGGACTTACCTAAGAACTGCCAGGGTAGGGTGATCACATATGCTTTCACAGTAGGAATATTTTCCTGTTTCAATCTCATCACTCTATGCTGTCCATCAAGAACTGCATATCCACCTTGCGGGCGAGCCATGACGATGATCGGATTATTCAACTGTTCGTCTGAAACTCGTCTGCCCCAATCGTGGAAAATATAGCATTTTTCCACAGGGACTTCTGTTAGTTCTGGCTTCTTGAAGTACGGAGTGACATCAAAATGATTTCTGATTTGAAACTGGGTGTTTTCCATAGCATTCATCCAGTCATCAAACACCATACGAGCATCCCGCATATCGTCTTGCAAGTTCTCGACAATGTTGATCAAGTCTCGCATTCAGTCACTTCAATAATATTGTTATTGAAATTTATCATTTGTTTCTGGCTGCAAATCGGCACTTCGCATACCCCAAGTGCCCATTGTGTTACCGTTTACATCCTTGATGAAACCACCTCTGTTCTTGTCTAGTGAGTTTCTTTTAAGTCCGGCAACAACAAGCTCTGCGCTTCTAAGAGCAGCCATGATTCCTTCCCTATCATCCACTTCAACCTTTATCTCAAAGATTAGTTTGCCGTCAGATTTCGGGGCCCTAACTGCAGGGGCTACTGCTGCTTCAAACAAATTAAGTAATTTTTGCATTTCTTCACGATGTGACGACATAGTATACTCCATAAAAATCGTATTTTAACTATTTAGTCTCGTGAATTAAAAGTGAGCCCGTTCTGTTTCTAGGTGGAACTCATACCCAATGAATTATGCCGCTAGGGCTAATTCAAATGCAGTGTTATCGTTCGCTGCGTTTACGTTTTTTGGCACTTTGCCAGTCAATCAGTCTCGGCTTTCCTATTATACGTCAATCGATACTGGTCGCCCCCATCATAAAGAAACTCTTTTAAACAAGAGCCACAACAATAATCTTCTTCGAGGACCCTTTTGACTAGGTCCTCACGATTACTAAAGTGAGACTCTCTTATGTCACGACATATACAAATAATCATGAAATTTCTTTATGGTGGAGGCGGGGAGAATCGCACTCCCGTCTTGCCCGTTTTTCAGTCTACGTCAACAACTAATTCTTTAATTCTTTAATACTGATACCAACAGCGTGGTGGAACCACTTTATCACTCTAATCCTTGTAAGGCTATGACGAGTTCCGCCTTCTTCTTAACGGCTGCGTCAAATTGTTGTTGAACCGAATACGTCGATTCAAAGGTCTGATAGCAGATGCCACGCGGGCCGAGCCGCTCAAGACTCGCTGCGGCTCGTTCGATGCATACGTCAAGGCGTGAGATTTCAGATCGGATGTATGAAGCTCCCGGCATTATTTGAATACCATCACTAGTACTGATACCAGCAGTTACGACCAGCCACATAAGGATTGCCGTAATAATCATATTGAACTACGTCCTGGCACACTTGTCGTGGCTGAGGTCGAGTTACTACTCGGGGAGGATTGTAGTAACGATCTTCGTAAACATACTGTTGTGGAGTTACCACTACCGTCCGAGAAGGATAACGTTCTTCGTTGCTACGACTGCCGATAATTCCCCCGATCACCATTCCAAGAACACCAATAGCGACCACTTCACTTGTGCTTACGCCGCCACGATCATGTCGTTCATGTTGCCTACGGTCGCCACGATGGTCTGCAAAAGCAGGGGTAGCAACCAATGACAATGCAGCTACTGCTGCGACAAACTTCTTCATATATATTCTCCTTAGAGTGTTACTAATATACTTATCTTTTTTTACAAAGTCAAGTGTTTTATGCACCCAAAACTAACTTTTCTGAACCGCATTTCCACATAAATATTGTGATGACTAATATCAAGCTATCCAGCGACCATATCATACTATGGTTCAACATGATCAGAGACTTACCCGAGTCTGAACGTTCAAGAGGGCTAGATGCGTTCTGGGATGGCCAAGTGCATAGTAAGATATGGCTGTCTGAGATACTCAACAAACATTATGATAAAAGGATTCCTAGCAACATCTATATCTTTGGTGGATGGTTAGGTGTGTTGGCTAATATTCTATTTCAGAATAGCAAGTTCTATGTTGATACGATTTACAACATTGACCTTGATCCGTGGTGCAAGCCAAACAGCGAAAAGCTAAATCAAACTTATGTCAACATGCAACGATACTATGCAGACACTGCCGATATGAAAGAATATCAGTACGCGGATACTGCGGACATCGTTATAAACACAAGCACCGAACATGTGACACAAGAAACATATGATCAATGGTATGATAACATACCTCATGGTTCATTGGTAGTAGTTCAGGGTAATGATTTTTTCTCTTGCGACGAGCATGTAAGATGTAGCATCAATCTAGATGACTTCATAAAGATGAATCGGGTTACTGATCCTATCTTTGCAGGTCAACTGGAGACTACTATGTATAATAGATTCATGTGCGTATTCCGCAAGTCTTAATACTTACTTTCGTATCTAGCTTTTAACCAATCCCAATAATAGCTCTGTCGTAATACAGCTAGTTCACCGCCGGCTTCGTCATAGAATTCAATTCCGTCTAATGCTCCCTTGATAGACCACTCGCCGTAGTTACCTTTGCCGACACTAGTCCATACGTCAAGCCGTGTGATGGCTGCCGCATCGCCTGTCTCTGAATAGCATTTTAGTTTCACTGCTTCTCTGAAGGCAGTTCTCCATGTGCTATATTCGTCTGTGTCACCCAACACCGTACCCGAAATAAGGTCAACAGACATATGCAGGCTGTCTAGTGTGAAGTCTAAGCCAACTCCCTCGTTTCCAAGGACCAGATTCTTGTTGTAAAGCACCATTGATTGGTGTCCGTAACACAAGTCATTGACAGGGTTCAATGCATTGAAGATATAGTGTTTGGGCTGCTGCATTCTGTCTGCTTGATAACTCCAATCAAACTTCTTATTGACAAATAACTTTGCAGGGATGCAAAAGAACCAAGGTGTCTTACTGCTTTCAGCAGCAGCGTGTAGTGCTTCTGTTCTGCCGTTGATACCGTCAACTCGGTGTATCTTATTACGCAGTCCGTCAGTAAATTTCAACAAGTGTTCATAGTTTTGCTCAGCTACAGTTTCTCCGTTGCTAACAAACACTATGTCAAGCGGTTCGCTTTTTGTAAGTTTGGACATTCTCTTGACGTACGGATAATCATATAGTTCTTTCTTAACAATATCTTTGGCTTCTGCTGGCACGATGATTCGTGTTGCACCAGTGCTTGTTATGATAATGTTCTTCGTCTCAGGGGACCATAGATTCATAGGTTCGTCAGGCGGAGCGTCCATAAACATATTGTCATCTGCAATGATCGTAGCATACGGGAACCCTGTTATTTTATCTAGAGAATTCATATGCATGTCATCACTAGAAAAAATAAGAGGAGCCGGTAAACGAGAGGACCGTGTTGCACCATTGAAGTTGATCTTGTGGTATTCTTCCAGCTTCTCTAGTTCATCAATAATTTCTTTCGTCTTGTTCACATCAATGAAGAAAGTATCTCCAAACTTCTGGGTGTCGCTCGGGAACACATGGAGATTATTCCTAGAGAACGGATCGCAGACATACGTGAAGTCAAACTGCGAGTAGTTACAAATACTTGAGCAAATCCAAAGATAGTGTTCTTTCTTTGCCGGCAACTGCTTGATAAAGTTCTTGAGTGTGTTCAAGTAGCTTTCATCATATGGTATCGTAGCTAATAACTTTCTTGCAGTTTGCCGTTCCACTTGAACACTAACCTGTCGCAGTTCACTGTTTCCGTGATCAACCATAACAACATCATGAACGCAGGCAGTGGCTTTTGCTTTGGTAGTCTTGACAAAGTTCAGATTAGAAAGATGCTCGATGATGTTGATGTATTTCGTATCTTCTTTGAATGTCTCACAGTTAACCATGAAGGTAGTTCCCCAGTGAGACCACTGAGTCCCGAACACCTGCACCATTTTCATTTGCCAAGGGTTAGGGTAATATTCGAAGTCAAAGTCATCATAGTCTAGTTCACTGTTGAGAATCCAAATCATTTCAGTAGTTGCACGATTGGTGCAACGATTGATAGTATCTACCCATGAATTAAGATAGCGAGTCTTTTGAATCCTCATGCCAAACTTCGTTTTCAGTGTTTCAAATCTAGTAGCAGATTCAGTATTGCCCCTGTCAACAAAGAAGAGGTCTGGCTTGACAAAGATTTTAGCTAGATACTTGTCATCCAATTCTACCCCGGATTGAATGAAGTCTAAGTCAGTGTATCCTTGCAAATAGAACTTAGCATTGACAAAGTAAGTATGTGTACGTTCGCTTTCAGGAGAACCAAATACTGTCACGTTGAACAGGCTATCCTTATCGGGTCTCCAACTAAAATCAAAGTCATCGTAGTTGATGTTCTTATTAAGCGCCCAAAACTGTTCGGTAGGATGTTTCTTGACTAACTCGTCTAGCGTAGTTTCTATCGTATATCTAGGATATTCAATTTTACCTGTAGATAGAATTGAGTTTTCCATTCTAACTACAAATCCATCGTTGCCCGGCGTGACGTATTTAGGACCATCATCAACCCAGATGTCATCTAATCGAGTTGCAAACTGATAGATATACGGAGGAGATTTGGGATGCGGTTCCCATGAAAAGTCGAACCCAGAGGTATCTACGTTTTCAGGAAGATACCAGTTATCCATGCACGGTTTACGGACTGCTCGTTCTTCCATGTATACGTATTCAGTAGCGCCCGGGACAACATATTGTATTGAAATCTTATCCTCCGGCTTGTTCCATTGGTTCCCCCACGCATAGATATACGGAGGAGCATCCGGATCAGGTACCCACGAGAGGTCAGCTAAGTATGAATCTTCTAGGTATTCATAACTGCTAGCATCACTAACTAACTTTGCCTTCTGGAAGTCTACATACTTAATCACCGAGCCTTCCGGCATGTTGTACATAACAGTAGGCATCTTGACTGCATCGTACAACTCGTTACCGAATACGTAAGTGAAGGGAGGTTCTTTGGGGTCAGGTCTCCAAGTGAAGTCGAAGCTTGATTGATCGATTGGCTGGTGAACCTCCCACCTATCCCATTCAGGAAGAACAGGAGCGTCATTGCCCATGTACTTTCTATCTGTCGCGTCATCGCAATGATATTCCAAAGTAGGGCGGCTCGCCGCATCAACCCATTTGTTCCCCCATGTATATACATATGCTGGTTCTCTTGGGTCAGGACGCCATGACATATCAAACTTGGTCTTATCAACTTCTTGATGTTCTACCCACCTATCCCATTCAGGAAGAACAGGAGCGTCATTGCCCATGTACTTTCTATCTGTCGCGCCATCGCAATGATATTCTAGGGTAGGACGGGTCTCCGCATCAACCCACTTGTTGCCCCAGGTGTATATATATGCCGGTTCTCTTGGGTCAGGACGCCATGACATATCAAACTTGGTCTTATCAACTTCTTGATGTTCTACCCACCTATCCCATTCAGGAAGAACAGGAACGTCGTCGCTCATATACTTTTTATCAGTGGCCCCGGGAGTTTGGTATACAAGCGTTGGTTTAAGTCTAGCATCAACCCATTTGTTGCCCCATATATAAATGTAAGCCGGTTCATTTGGAGCAGGTCGCCAAGAGAAATCAAAGTTGTTTTTATCAACTTCTTGATGTTCTACCCACCTATCTTTTTCGGGAAGGACAGGAACATCGTTGCCCATGTACTTTCTGTCCGTTGCGTCATCGCAATGATATTCTAGGGTAGGGAAAACTGCTGCGTCAACCCATTTGTTGCCCCATGTATAAATGTATGCCGGTTCTCTTGGGTCAGGTCTCCAAGAGAAGTCAAAATTGTTCTTATCTACGTTTTGTACTTCTACCCACCTATCCCATTCAGGAAGAACAGGAAGTAACTCTGACATGAACTTTTTATCAGTAGCCCCGGGTGCGTGGTAAGAAAGTGTTGGTTTAACTGTAGCATCAATCCACTTGTTCCCCCAAACATAGATGAAGGGAGGTTCTCTTGGGTCAGGACGCCATGACATGTCAAACTTGTTCTTATCAACTTCTTGATGTTCTGTCCAGCCAACAGCAGGCAACAACTCAACTATAGAAGACATGTACTTCTCAGTAGTTGCACCGGGCACTCTATACTCTAGTACGTGCTTAAGCTGTGCAGGAAAGTACTTACACCCCCACTTGTATATGTAGGGCGGGTCAGTAGGGTCGGGATGCCATGAGAAATCGAACTTGGAGTGATCGATCAGGTCAAGTTCAACCCAGTCATCGTCATTGATATTTCTGCGTATGACAGGATTGACATCACCGCGATAGATGATTATATCACTGTGTTCTTTAGGGCACAACCATGTCCCGCTATCTTTCTGATGTTGACTAGGCCAGACGTTGTTGTGTTCTTCTGCCCATACATCTTCGTCGGGTAAGAATTCGAAATCAAAGTCCCAATCAAACCCTCGATAGTCGCAGAATTCATTGATGATCCAAAAGCTGTCAGTCGTACACTGTTGCCTAGCATCTTCTAATGATTCTGCGAATTTTTCGCGAGGGTGTGTATTGGGTTTCTGATTAAAATAAAATACGTCCCTTAACATCTACTACTTAGTTCTACGTTTCTGGGTATTCATATGTCTCGTCTGTGGGCTTGTTCTTGAAGATATGCTGTAGGATCATAGCACGGTCAATCAAACGTTGATCACCGCCAGCTTGTTCAGCAGCCTCAACATACATGCCCAACGCTAAGGTGATGATACCATTATCTGAATTGAATACTAGATCGTCCATCAGGCGTCCTTAAAAAGGGTAAGCGATGAACACTTCATGATTCTATCATTAGAGTCACGAATCATTACTTCGATATCATTGATATCGGTATCAATCGTTACCTGTGCTGCAACGTCCTCACCGAAGGTAGCACGGAGGTCTTCCATGACCAAATCACATGTTTCTTCAGTTAGTTCAGTACCCACGTACTTTTCCATGATACTCTTGACTCTATTTCCCATATTGTAATCAATATGGCCTTTGCTTTCAACAACTGACATAAGTTTTCTCCTCTAAGTCTCTAAGTTTATTTAATTCAGGGAAGGTGCCCCGAAAGTTTTCATCGCTGGTTTGGTTAATGGAACTTCAACGTCATCCAAACTAACAATTCTTCACTCAGTATATAGCACGAGACAGCCACTCCTGCTTCATATGACTTCCAGGCGTCATATGACTTCCAAAGATGCGAAGGTTGAGTTTCTATCCATTTTCCAATATCGTATCTTACTGAATATACCTTTTCAGAAGTAGGCATATGTATTCCGACCATTTCCCACCCGAGATCACCTATGTAAAGACTAGCTAATGGAATAGTCCAACGTTGACTTACTGTACAGATCATTCTTATCTTTCCTTGAGATTTTAGTATTTACTGCTGTATAGTTAACATTAATAAATACTAGACTATGAGTTTAGTTATATGCATGTCAGGAAATAATACACGATTTCACAACGTGGGGTTTGATGTTCCAAAATATCTGTTACCGTGGGCTGATAATACTATAATTTACTCAATTTTAGCTGAACTTAACCCGACCGAAGAAGTTATCCTACTGGCTAATAAGCGCGACCTTTACTTCAAACCAAAATTATTATCATCAATCGAGTCTTTGGGTATCACTGAAAATAACGTGCATTACATAAATGATACCTCAGGGCAAGCACATACTGCGGCGATTGCGGCTGAACTTGTCAAAGATAAATCAGCACCATTTTTGATTCATAATGCGGACACGGTAGTTTATAACCGAAGTTTGTCTAATATCCATGTTACATTAACACACTGTGATGCATACATTGATACCTTTATTGCCAACTCTCCTGCATACTGTTATGTTCATATAAATAACAGAAAAGTGTCTGCTATAGTAGAGAAAAGGGCAATATCCCCGTTCGCTAGCTCTGGTCTATACGCATTCAAAAACGCTCATGTTTACCTTGAAAAGTTCAACGAACTCTCAGCGAATTTCATTGGTTCAGAAATGTATATATCAAACTTACTCAGTCATATGCTATCCACTGGATCAACTATTACAACAAACGAAATTGATAGCAGTCATTCGACTACCGTGCTTGGAACACCACAAGAGTACGGGTTAGAACTAACCCGATTGCAGTTTAGCAAACAATGATCAAAACGAAGTTAAAGGGAGGGTCGTTAAGTGCTACATACTTGTGCGACCGTGCCGGCAACAAATTTGTACGCAAGGAAGTTAGCACCACTGATAATCGTGAATACGGGTTTGTAAGGTGGTACTCACAGCTAAAAAAATTACAGCGTATGGGTCAAGAATTTCCGGATCTGTTTCCGCGAGTACTTTCCGTATCAATAGAGCGAAACACCGCGTACTTTGATATTGAATATTTTCATGACTTTGTTGATTTAAAAACCTTTTTATGTAGTGCTGAGATATCGTCGGACACCTTGGAAAAAATCGTAACTCAAGTGTTTGATAGTCTATCTATCTTACATGCTAAAACTTACCGTGCCAGTCCCGATGCGGCAAAACTATACTATTACGAAGAAGTAATACAAAAAATAGCAGACGCTGTTGCATCTAGCACAGACTTTGCTGAATTTTATGAGATCGGCAACTACCAATTTCACGGCGAAGAAGTAAACGCAATACAGCAATACTTGCCGGCACTTGAACAATTCTTTGCTACTTTTAATGTGACTACTGAATGCTATGTTCATGGTAACCCAACACTAGAAAATATAATGTACTCCCCGTCAAACGATATTGTTAAGTTCATTGATCTATACGAAGAGGGAATCATTGACTGTCCGGAACTTGACTTCTCACAGATATTACAATGCTCACACAGCTACTACGGTTTCATTAATGATAACTCTGTAGTCGTGAATAACAATATAGTATCTCATGATTTAAGTGTCCCGCAAGCATTGCAGGACTTTAATAAAGTATTTGAGAGCAAGCTATCAAATTTTGATATGCGTATATTACGAATATTTGAGGCAACACAATTTATTAGAATGCTTCCATTTAAATGTGCTGCAGGGGACATCACCAAAGCAAAGTATTTTTATACTCATGCTTGCTACCTACTAGGAAGATGTTTCAATGAATCAAACTAAGATGTTGCCAGAGTTTGTAAACTTTAAAAGAAACTGGGAAGTTAACACTGACTTACCCACTTCATTCCGTATTGTTTACTCTAACGATGTGTTTAATGTAAGTAATGAAGATTTGTTATCATACTCCACGAGTACTAGGCGATTAGTAATCATTGACCAAACTGTATACGAGTTATACAAAGATTCAATGAATGAATACTTCAACCATCATTCTATAGAATTATGTCTACTTGTAATCGATGCAACTGAATCTAATAAAAATTGGAACACCGCTCAGGAAATACTGAAGTTTTTTGAAGATAACAAGTTACTTAGACGAGAAACTGTCATTGGTGTCGGCGGCGGCGTACTCTTAGATATCGTTGGGTTCGCTGCTAGTTTATATCGGCGCGGCATACAGTATATTAAAGTACCTACTACGTTACTCGCTATCGTTGATGCTTCAGTTGGTGCCAAAGTAGGCATTAACCACTTTGAACGTAGAAACAGACTTGGATCATATTATCCGCCCATTGCTTCATTGATTGATCGAAAGTTTATTAGTACCCAATCAGAGCGTGAGATTAAAAACGGCATATGCGAAATGTTTAAGCTCGCGGTTATTAAAAGCGAGGAGTTATTTGATATTCTTGATCAAAACGCAGACCAGCTATTGACTGAGAAGTTCCAACTCGGTGCTGTTCCGGTACGTGCAATCAATCTTGCAATTACCGGAATGATTGAAGAACTGGCTCCAAATCTATGGGAAAAAAAATTAGATCGTTGCGTAGATTTTGGTCATTCATTTAGTCCAATGATTGAGATGAAGAACTTACCAAACATGAGCCACGGTGAGGCAGTATTATTAGATTGTGTTTTTAGTTCCTGTGTTGCATTTGTGCGAGAGTTAATTACGATAGATCAACTTAACACCATCGTCGGTGCTGCCCGCAAGTTAAAACTACAAGTATATCACGATGATTTCACCGACACTGCATTATTAGAAGCCGCATTGAGTGACACTAGGTTACATCGCAATGCAAATCAATACTTACCGATGCCAGCCGGAATTGGTAAATATGTAATACTGAATGATGTTACAACCGACAACATTAGTAAAGCAATCGAAGTTTATAAGTCATTATGAAAACTGCTGTAGTAACTGGTACTAGTCGCGGATTAGGAAAAGACATTGCATTAACTCTACTAGAAAGAGGCTGGCAAGTATATGGGCTAGCACGTGGTAATTCAAATATCGTACATGTTAACTACCAACACTTTCGCGGTGACATAACTGACCATGAAGCTGTTGCTAGTATGATATCGCAAGTCAGTCAAATTGATTTACTAGTAAACAATGCTGCTGTATTTGAAATGTGTTCGTTTGGTGATTCTCAAATGGAGTCTATAAGCAAAATCATTGACACCAATGTTAAAGGCACTATGTATGTTACAAAGATATGCTTACCGGTAATGAATGCTGATAGTAAGATAATCTTCATTAACTCAGTTGCTGGGTTAGGAGAATTAGAGAATCAATCTGTCTATTGTGCGTCAAAATATGCGTTAACTGCATTTGCCGGCGTACTTGGCAAAGAGTTGCGTAGTCGTAAAATTAAAGTAGTAAGCATACACCCCGGCGGAATTAACACTTCATTGTGGAATGAATCAAACCCTTACCCGATCGGAGACGTTGGAGATGCTATTGATCCAAACCAGATTTCAGAGTTGATTCTTTTTATACTAAGCAATAGCAATGTTGAATTCAAAACGGTGAAACTGTTCCCAGAAGCTGAGTGGCATTAGGTAAACTGTGGTATTTAAGCAACAGGCGCCGGCGTCTATCGTAAAGATGATCATAGTACATCAAAGTTTTAATGTTAATCTCAACGTTATCCGGAATGTTGGGCCTATAAAGTCTTCCATGATAAGGAGCTAAAACGGCATCAAATTTCTTTGCAATATAATACAGGTATTCATGTGATTTAAACGCCGAAGTGAAGTCCGAAAATTCGCTGTATTCATTTACAATTCGTTTAAAAATACCAAACGGTACAACAAACATGATGTCATTGGCACTTTGTACTTGATCATCATAGTTAATCATTACTTTATCATCACTAAGCTGTATTTGCTGAATAAGCGGACTGATGTCGGTAATATATAAATCAGGTCGAGATACTAACACTAGTTGATCGTCTGAAAATCTCATCGTTGCAGCATAATACTGCCAACGATAATATATTTTGTTTGTATTATTATTAGTAGGGTAAAACTTCCAATCCAACCCTACTACATTGGCATTTGGGTACGCTGACCTTGCCATGTCAACGCTCGCTGAATCAACACAGAGTGTTATATTTGCGTTTGGTATTTTTTTCCAATTTTCTGCACATTTGGTTCCGGTTCTGAACTCTCCGGATAAAAAAATTTCAATCATACTAGTCTCTCTTCCTAATCTTCTCAATTACCGTCGACTTAGCAGGCTCCGAAGTCTAAGCTGACAGTGAGGCTTGCCCTGTGATATCCAAAACTCTTCCATCTCAATAAGTATACGGTCATGCCAAAGTTCTTTTACTCGCTTAATACCATATTCTATTATCTGTTGTTCAATCAAGGCATATCGCCAAGTATTACTTTTAACGTGAATCTTTTCAAATGTATCATCTTCAATAGTAGCATTGGGTCGGCAAAAACAATAACGCACCGTAGGGACAATCTGCGCTAACATAATATTTCTATCTGTCAGATCCTGCCAAAACCAGGTATGCCAATCACCTTGGTCGGCGTTCCCCCACTTATCAATGTCAAGCCCGCCAATTGCTGAATGCATGATTGCCGGAGACCCAAGTAATACTATATCGTCTTGAGAGTTATTACCCATTGGCCAGCCAGAATATAACACATTGCTTTCAATATTTTTAACTCTCTCAATGATCAATTCTATTTTCATTGAAGGTTCTTGGAAATAAATATCAGGACGAATAATCATGATTGCATCATATTCGAAACCACTGTATTTTATTAAATCTAGCCCGCGCCGCCAGCGATGAATCATCTTACTGTTATATCTTGCTAGAGATTTGTTAAACATAGTGCTACTTTCATAGCAATACCCAGTAAGTTGTTTATCATCCAATGAGTTTTTTACTCTGTCTAACGTAACTTCTTCATCATGTATTATCTTTAACCGATGGCTTTGATGATAAGTTCGATCCCAGGTGCTAAAGTAAACATCAATGCAGTCATCATATAAAAAACCCATAGACTTTTTTGCCAAGTCAAAAGTCCGATATTCCCCGCTGATTAATACTGCAATTTTCATATCACTATTTATTTACTGTCAAGCGTTGATACATAATGCTACCCGCATATTTTATAATCTCTTCCATCTATTATACATATCTTCAAGTTCAGGGAATGTTTCTAGGAAATTGGTTCCGCGCCTACGATCATGCTCATCAACAAAAGCAACAAAGTTCTTTCTGTTTACATTAGTGAATTCATTGTGTTGATTATTTTTCATGATGTTATATATACGCTTTAACTTATCGGCTTCATGCTCATAGAAGCCTCTATTAGCAGTGCCATACCATCCTTTGTACTCTAAGTTACGATACATGTGAGTTACTTGATCGTATATCAGGTGTAACATTTCCGGTTCAAGCATGAACACTGCTTGATGATCTGGATAACGTAAATAAGGAATGTCTAACAACATAGGGTTTCTTTCGCTGTCATGTCTTCCAAATTCTCGTTTGATTTCAAGAACGTCATCCAAAAATTTATTATACGTAGTAAGGCTAAGAATGTTATATGTACTCATGACAGTGAAATCTATTTCTGGAATTTCTTTGTACATGCGACGAATGTTTGTCAACCACATGTCGTAGTTCATGCCGAATCTTATGTAGTCACACTGTTTACCGTGCGCCTCTGCACTAGTAAACATTTTGAATTTCTTAACCTTTTTTTCATCAATGATAATCTTTACTTTTTCTAAAAATTTATTGAAAATTGCAGCGGGTGGATTCATATTACTATTGATACTAACTTCAAGATTGGGATTAGGATTATCGATGATGTAATCCAATACCTTAAAGGTATCTTTACTAAGTAACGGTTCGCCACCTGTAATACGGAAATGCTGTAAACTGCCATACATCCTTGGCCACCATTCCCAAAACGCATCAACGTATGGGTTTTCTTCTCGGTTCGGAATAGGCATCATGCCTTCTTGTTTAAGCCATCCTAAATTATTAAATTGAGTGCTTGTGGGATACGGTCCGAATTTTTCAATCTCTTCCATCCACTTGCTACTGATGTGCGGAGCACAATAGCTACACTTAAAGTTACATACGTTACTAAAACTTACTTCTACATAGCTAGGATCAACGTTATCATCCCATGGCTTAGCAGCAATGTCTTGGATGTGTGGAGCTGCCCAGCTATCTGCACTCTTATAAACACGATCACTCAATGCACCATTACCATCGTCTTCTACTTTCCAACAATAATCACACTCAGCCGGTCGCTCTCCTTCAAGCATCATTTTTCTCTGTTGCTTTTTATATTCACTATTATGAAGTGCTGTAGGATTTCGTTTGATTTCTTCTACTGGTACTACGTGGGTCTTTGGATGGTGACAGCTATGATTCATGCCATTCTGAAGATGCATGGTAACCTGCTTCCATTTTGCCGCGCAAAAGCTAGAACTTACCTCATCTAGTTCGGCTTTTGTATTCTGTAAATGTTGTTGGTAGTTGTCAAAAGTTCCCACTTTTGCTTTACGATGGTTTATGTTGAGCAGGGACATTCCGTCACCATCCTTCTATTTTGCGTATGACATCCATCTCTTTCACGAGCGGACCTAGATTATATTTATCGGCATTGTAGTGACGCTTAAAGAACTTGGACTGCGTTGCATCAAGTGTGCAGATAGGTAGACCTAACTTGTCTTGCAATTCTTCACCTATTTCTTCTGCATAATGTATAGGATTCGTTCTATGCTTCTCCCATAATTCAGGGAAGTTGTCGAACCATGCGACATCTCTGTAGTCCCAATCAGTTAGCATAGTCATATATGTACCTAATCTAGCACCATATATAGCCCAAGACCCGTTCTCTACATCCATACCAACATTTTGCCATATCGTGAGATTGTTTAGATTACGATTAGATACTCTTTGCTTAAAGTCATCTATACTGGGCTTTGCTCCCCGATCAAGTACCATCTTGACACCTTCTCGGAATCCTGCTCGCCATGCTTGGAAGGGAGTGTAGTTAGGATACGTAGTAGAGTAGCAGTCATACATCGCCCAATATAGATTGTCTGAGGAATCCATACAGAAGTCAACTGCTGTGGCATCGCCTCCGTCGCTAGTCTCATGCGTCTTCATGTTAGCAACATATGTCTTTGTCCAAGAAGACATTCCGCCATTACCGTAGCGTAGTCCGTTGATAGCATTGACTGCTCTCCAGCGATACTGTGCTAACTTATAATTAGGGTCTCTGTCTGTGAAGTCTAGTTGTAGATTAAAGAAGTTCTCATCGGGCATGTTATCGCCGTCAATGAGAATGAAGCGTTCAGTGGTAGACGCTTCACCTGCTGCTTTGTGTGCGGCGTCCGAACCTTTGACCCCGTCTACTCTAACAGCCCAGGGACACATGTTCTTAATCTTTAACCAGAATTCTTCTTTCTGGGGTTCGTCATAACTTAGATATACACAATCTAAGTCAGCTACATCAATTATATCATCAGAGTTCATATACTGCAAGTTTCCAATACTGTTTTTCAATGTCGTCGTCTTCGCTGACGACAACGCTTAAGTCTTCTGCCGCACACAGAGTCCCTTCTGTGCTAGGCACCAATCTAATGATAGTTGCGTTAGGAGCATCTTTGATTATCCTTCCGTCAACTACTCTTACGTCATGTCTACCCTCAGCAAATGCCAGAGCATCGATAACGATGTAATTACCTTCTAATAGCTTTTCACCAGTATAGCATATAACAGAACCTAAGTCATCATAATAAAGCCTGAATTCGGGCTTTTCGATGATCGGAGCTTCCCAAATGAACATTTCTTCATTGTTATCACTCATCTTAGCTTCTCCAAAATAGTGTCAGCGAAATGCTTCATATGATAGTGAAACGGATACAGTTGCGGTATCGTATTGACTCTGATAGTATGAGGTAATATCTCACACGCAAATGTCTTAGTCCAGTCTTCCGAAGGTGTATTGTTGATGTACTGCTTCATGTGCACCATTGCCATTGGCTCAAATTGAGGTAATGTAGTTTTCTCAACACCTATCACATGAGATGCGATTGCATATACCCAATCGGTGGTAGCAAGTTCATCAACGTTACACTTCATCGTCTTGCGGAAGTCTTCCCAATTCTCCCAGATAGTTCTAGTGGTCTCAAAGAACTGCTGGGCTGCAGGGGATTTCCTAAAGTAAGTGATTCCGTTGTACGTATCAGGTAGACTGTTCTCAAGAATGAATCTACGATAGAAAGTAACAGTAGAATCTTCTTGCATAAAGTTCTTCATTCGTGTACAAATAACAACGTCACGATCAGCGAGAGCGTCAAACCAATAGTCAATAGAACGTGGAATAAACATATCTGCTTCTAGCTTGATAGTATATTCATATGGACTAGCTTCATAAACTTGCCAATCGTTTTGTAGCTTCCATGCTGTATCAGGACACTGATCACCGTGTGGCAGCATGTCAGTTGTGATGATAGTCACATTGGCATCGGGCATCACTCGCTTGATGCTGAGTTCAAGAGCCTGAGCGCACTTGACGTATTCGTCACCTTGCGCCATGATGACAAAACCCTTATCCATTGATGATGCCCACAAATAGTTCTTTGTCCATGACATGAAAGTCCATGTCTTTAACGGTCAGATACTCTTTACGAACTTTCCCGCGCTGCCAATTGTCAAACGTTACTGTAAACTCAGTGTCCAACTCATCATCATTGTTCTTATAAATTTGAGTGTTGCTTCCGATGTGAATTAGATTCCAAGGAATGAAATCGCTCTTAGTGGTTAGGTGCCCGTTGACGATGTCCATAGCGATAGTCAACGCATAGTCGTTGCGATAGATGCCGGTATTAAATGAATGCAGGTTCATATAGTATTCGTAATTGTTCTGAACCATCTGCATACATTCAAAGATGCGCTTTGCGTTGTCAGTCTTCTTGAATGCGATCACTGTTGCCCAAAGAGAGTTGTAGCCGTAGTAGCTGATCTTCTCTTGTTCAGCATTGGGCTGCATGAGAAAGTCAATAGTATCGTGACAAATAAAGTCATCGTACATGTCGAACAGCGTTGACAGCTTGTTTGAATTTACTACATAGTCTACATCGATCAACAGGGTTTCGTCATACGGGGTGAGTTCATATGCTTGCCATCTGCCTTTGTTGATCCATGTACCCCAAACACGAGTGTTGTTCTTATCTGGAACAACCTTGATCACGTTGTCCCAAACGTAGTCTGGCTGTTCTGGGTATGAGTCTTCATCCGTAACAATAGTCACAGGTAAATCGAGAAAATGCGTTATGCGTCTAGCAGTGTATTCTGCCATCTCATAGTAATTGAATTTCTCAGTATTAAAGGCAAATAGAATGGCTCCGCGAGTCATCTCTTGTTCTCAAGTTCTGTCCACTCATTGTACCATTCAGCCATAACACTGCGATAGACTTCTTTTAGCGTAGTTAATAGGGCACTGCGCTCAACAAGTATCGGGTTTTGAAAAGTGTCGATCATAACTACCCTATCGTCGTAGTCATTGGACATGTTAGATAAGAACGAAATAGTTGATTGGTCAGCCTTCCAGAGACCGCCCTGCTCTGCAACGATTAGTTTTGCACTATATTTTTCTGCAAGGTACGCCTTAGCCGAATTATGATTAAATCTGGCTTTCGCCTCTGCAAGTAAGGTTTTGGTATCCATCGTATCTCCTAGAAGTATTTAGATGGATATGCGAGTTGCGATTAAAAAATTAGGAACCTGACACTGAAGCAGCTAGATTTACCGTACCCCAAGTGTTTGCTAGGTTAGTTGTTTCTGGGTACTGTACTGTCAGGATTGAGTTTGAACCTGCTGATGCGGTCAATCCAGTAGAGTTGAGTTCTGCCCAATTGCAATAGATGTTAATCACGTTACCAACGTCACCGTTAGACCCAACCGTGCCGTTCGTCTTTACGCTGATACCGATGTTGGTGTTGGTATATCCCACAGGGGCAGAAGCGACTAACTGTTTGAATAATATTACGTTAGAAGTGTTCCAAGCATAATATCCGAGGTTCTGTTCGAGCGTGTTTACGGTGCCGGTACCAGCGACCTTAGTTACACCGTTGAATGATTTAGTAGCAACCGTGATAGTTCCGCTTGTAGGGGCCGAAAGCACAATCGTGCCGCAAGCAGTTGCTAGGGCATTGAGTGAGTTATCAATCGTAGTACCGGTTGGGTGACTGAAAGTGAGTTTGAATTGTCCACCCGCATTAAAGAAGTAGCGAGCAGCGTCACCGTTAGCAAAAGTAGCAGTAAGGTTAGCAGTGATGCTGGAATTCCAAGTTGATGCGCGGTTAGCGGAAGTAACAGCAGTTGACCCCTGAGTCGCAGCGTTCAATCTATTAGAGTAGATTGTTGTTAAGTTGGTCGGGATTGCCGACAAGAAAGTGATTGTACCACCTGAGACCGGAGCAGTTACCGAAGTGATAGATGATCCTTGGTGAGAAGCTGCACTTGCGGTAGTGGTTACTAGCGAAGCCCACTGCCCGGTCGCTGCAACAGTTTGTCCAACCGTAACGTTTGCTAGTGCAGTTTGCCCGTACCCAGTAGCACTACCTCCAGTAGCCCAGACTGCATTGAGTGTGTTCACACTAGTTGTAGGATTCCCTCCAACTAGTGTGTTGAAATCAGAAGCCTGAATTGTACCAAATTGTGCGTAACTCATTATTCGTTCCTATTAATTAATTGACACGAAGGCTTCGACAAATCCGATGCCCTCATCATTTTTGTCTTCTAATGCTCTTCCGATCACGTTGAACGGCGATGCTTCACCTGCCTTAGCGGCACGAGCAACCCCGATGCCTGCGCTAACAAGACGATCACCTTTCTTAATAGAACCCTGCACTTTAACTGGTACGCGACCTGAAACAGCAACCGCAGGGTGCGTGTCATCATCGCCTGCAGCAGAGTTCATCAAGTAAGCAGCAGTTTCAGAGATAACACCGAATACATCTTCTGACAGTTCAAATTGAACAGCAGTGATCTCGTTAGTGCCACCGAGTTGAACGACCGTGCCTGCATCATATGTGTCATCAGCAGCGAAGCGTTCGGCCAAATCAGCATAAGTAGCGTTGAGGCGTGAGCCAGTCGTTAGTGACCAATTACCAGTGATGGAACCGGTAGTAGTGTTTGCCCCAGCAGATAATGTTCTACCATTAAATACTGTTGCGCCGCCAGATGAGCCTACATTTCCTACATAAGTAGGGAGGAATGCTTCAACGTTTGCGTTACTGTACGTTCCTGAGAACGAGATCGCGACTCCGTTTGCCCACATGTATCTGTCAGTCTTGATACCGTAAAGATTGGCGCCGGCCGAATTACTGATCGCTAAGTTACCATTAATGACTACAAGAGAGTTACCAGTGACAGAACCATTAACAGTCCATCCACCTGTCAAATTTCCAGCAGTAGTCTGGCTACCGGAAGTAATATTTGCAACGGTTAGAAGTGTAGTTACGTTTGCGTTAGCGATTGAAGCATTTGCGATGTTAGCATTGGCACTGACTGTAAGAAAATTTGTTGTGACGAGGTTCGCACTTACATTGCTTGATGCTGACACATTGTTAGCCGATAAGTTTCCTGTTACTGTAACAGCCCCGAACGTTGTCGTGCCACCTGATGAGGTTGAAGTGAGTGATAACCAGTTTGATGCAGAAGTAGTGCCGTCTGCTGGGCAGACATACAATGTGCTATTGTTCGTATTGAACCAAAGCTGACCTCTCAATGGATTAGAAGGAGGGGTACTTGCTGCGAAATTTTCTAAGGTATGGACAAAGTTAGTGTCAAGCGTTTCGCCGTAACCTGCGTAATTTCTACCAGGTAAACCAATAGAGGTACTAGTAGTGTTTATTGTACCATCAGGAATGGTTGTTAATACTGTACCATCTGTTTTTACAATTGTATATGCCATTATTAAATCGCTCCGTTATTCTTATTTATCATTGCTAGCATATATAAGCAGGGAAAGCTGAAAGACCCAGTCCTACTATATAAAAACAGGTTACATAGACAGTTTGTCCCGGAGAAACCGTCCCTAAATTCCAAGCATTATATGCAGAAAAGTCGCCGAAGCCGTAGTTCACCCCTGTCAAGACAGTAGTAGGATTATATAAAGGCCAAGCGGCGATGATCGCAGTGTTGCAGGTGAACCCGTTGCCAGGGGTATATACACACACTGACTTGCCAGACGAGTATCCTCCTGCGGAAAACGCAACATTGTTAGGTGCTACCGGGGAAATTCCCCTACCGTTGGTGGTAGGAAACCCATCAAAGTCGCAATCGCCTCCGCGCTGTGCTAATAAAGTATGACTAGTTACAGTCGTGTTAGTATAAGACATTTGCATACGAACCATAGACTCACCTGGATAAGAGAAGTATTGGAAGACCGCATGTCCGTAAGTTGTTCCGCCCATCAGTACTATGATTCTACCGTCTGATGCTTGCCAAGAACGCACCGTGTTATTAGCAAGCGTTCCTCCTGCTTGCTCGTTACCGCCCCCTAAAAGCACCGAGTTATCTACTTCAAATATCCCCATTTCGTGAGGGGTTCCGGTCTGAAAACAATCATCAAAATCACTGTACGTATAGCTACTTGTACCGGTAGGATCGTAAAGTAGCATGTAGCGTGAAGGTGAGGTATCTCCGATTTCTCCGGTTCCGAATACCCCTCTTCCTTGGCCGTTGATGAGATACTTTATAAATCCAGTGTCAATGTCCCAAGCATAAGCGTTCAATTGCGGTGTTCCCAGTTGTGACAGCGTATAACCATCAGAGGCTTCAGGTATTAATAAAGGGAAGGTGTAGCCGCTATTAGCGCAGCTGGTGTCCGACGCTGATGGGTCTAGCCATGCTCTGTAACTGCCTGCACTGAATGTTCCGACTCTGCTCATTGCTAGCTTATCCGTAGTTTGACGTTGACGCAAACACTGTATATGCTGCTGACCCGGTCTTCACGATAGTAAAAGTATATGCAGTTACTTTATTAGGAGTTCCCGCAACAGGTGCACTATTTAACCATTTCGGGGTTACCGAGACACTATCAATCGTAAATGCAGTAGGGTAATATGGTGTTGCGCCGACTGTAGCTAGCAGCGTAGTAGTAGACATTTGACCTGTTGCTAGATAAGAATTTGCTGTGACGGAGCTATTCCCTCTGAAGTTGATTACCCAATTTCCGGTAGCGTCGACCGTGTAATAGTTAGTTGAGGGGCCAATCAAGTTTACGTTAATCGCGCCAGTCAATGCTGAACCCACAAGGTTAACTTGTTCAATGATGTCTCTGACTTGCTGTGTGCCGGAAGAAAACGAAGTGTTTCCAGTAGCAGAGATAGCACCTGTTACATTCACTGTTCCTGCAACATTTAAACCTGATAGAATACCAAGACTAGTGATGTTTGGCTGTGCGTTAGTTGTTACCGTATCGGCAGTGGTAGCAGAGGTTGCAGTAGTTGCAGCCGTAGCCAGCGACACCGTGCCGCTGACATTCGAACCATTGATGTTGGAGATAGCAAATCCATTACCAGACAAGTTGCCGCTAACATTGGCTGCTGTGATATTACCGCTAGAGGTCAACGAGACAAGAGTACCGACAGATGTGATATTCGGCTGTGCATTATTGGTAACTGTGTTAGCTGTATCAGAAGGTCCCGAAGCTCCGGCAATGTCTGCATATACCGCATTTGCTACTTTGCCAGTGACGTTAGCAGCCGGTAGATTCGTAAGGGCCGCGCCGTTCCCGAAATGATTACCTGTTAGATTAGCACCGCTTATGTTACCTGTTACTGCGAGACTAGTTAGTGTGCCAACACTAGTGATGTTTGGTTGTGCCGCGGTTGTTACCGCACCGGCAGTGGTAGCAGAGGTTGCGCTACTCACGGTCCCCACTACATTTCCTGCCGGAATGTTGGTTAGTCCTGCACCGCTACCGAAGAATGAACTGATCACATTGCCCGAATTGATGTTTCCAGTTACTGCCAACGAAGTCAACGTGCCAACAGATGTGATGTTAGGCTGTGAGGAATTAACGATAGCACCGGCATATGCAGCGTAGTTTGCATTTGCAATAGTACCGGAAATATTGCCTACTGTTAGGTTAGTTAGTCCGGATCCATCACCGACAAAAGCAGTAGCATTTAGTGTTCCCGAAACAATCACGCTACTAGATGCAATAATAAGAACGTTGTTGACACCGTTTACAGATGCAACGATACTACCATTAGGGGAAGCGATGTTGATGTTTGATGTACCATTTATGATATTAGATACCGACGTATTAATGCCGCTAAGTAGACTACCGTTACCAACAAAATAGTTAGCCAAGATGTTGCCGTTAGCGTCTCTTACCGCAACTGTATCTGGGGTAGCAGTTACAGCACTATTATAGTTATCAAGAAGGTCGGCATTTAGATTTGCAACTTTAGTAGTTGACAATACTGTTAGCGGAGCGGTTCCGTTAGAAACAGTAGAAATGACTTGTCCAGTAGTCAATGTTCCGCTTACTACTAGTGAGGTCAACGTACCAACAGATGTGATGTTTGGTTGACCCGTGCCCAGTACATTGACAGCATAGATAGCAGTGTTGGCACTATCAACTATACTGCTGATGCTAGTTCCCGGAATGTTTGTTAACCCGTTGATGAGAGAACCAGCTTGAACGGTCCAATTACCGATGATTATTCCCGGATTAGAAGCAGAACCTGTGTTTAAGGTGTCGCCGTTTAAGTTTGCGCCACCCCCGATAAGACCGATTTCTCCGGTATAGACAGGTAGAAAGGCTGCAACATTTGCGTTAGTGTATGTTCCGTCAAAACTGACTGCAACACCATTCGCATACATGTATGAGTCAGTCTTGATACCGTAGCCGCCGTTAGCTATGTATAGATTACCGTCGCTTATACGCAGTGAATTACCGTCTAGTCCACCGGAGACTGTCCAAGTTCCAATCATGTTACCGACAAGCAGTTGAGATCCAGTGCTGACTAGATTCGTCAGTACGTTGCTTGCTACTAGATTTCCAGTAACATTTGCATTAGTAATGTTTGCATTCACGTTTACAGTAGCATAATTAACTGTGATTGCATTTGCCGTTGCTGAATTACTTATTGTCGCGGTGTTTGCAGTAATGTTGTCGGTAACAGTAAGATTGCCAAAAGAAGCATTACTGCCGACAGTAGAGATTACTACCCAACTGCTAGCAGAAGGCGAATCACTCGGAGCTACGCACAGTGTACTGTTAGCGGTATTATACCAGAGTTGCCCCTTCAACGCTGCATTGGGCGGAGTGCTATCTGCAAAGTTCTCAATAACGTGGACAAAATTAGTGTCTACGACCTGTCCGTAACCGGGGTAAAGTCTTCCAGGCAATCCTACCGAGGTGCTGTTGGTGTTGATGGTGCCATCGGGGATAGTCGTTAAGACCGTACCGTCACTTTTTAGAATTACGTATGACACTTCACCTACACTCCGTTATTAAATTGTTATTAGATTAGTCAAACTCTGAATACGCACCGTATAATCAATTTGAATCTGTCTGTTTAGAGACTTTTGCACAGGGTGAAATACTACGTGCGTCAGTAATCTAGTGATAGTATCACCATTAGCATCTGTGCCGTAGTTGGCCAATAATCCTAGTTCGTCGAAGATGTAATCAGAGTTTATTGATGTACTGTTGTCGAATGCTGCTTGACCTGCGGGTTGTCCGTAGTCTAGTAAACACTGGACAAGGATATCACTATAAAGAAGGCCTGCGCTGTGCAGAACAGTCATCTTATTTCTAGTTGGATCTAGGTTGAATACGCTAGTATCGTCTACGATTTTTTCATAAGTTTGATTATAAAGTGCAGCATTTTGACCAGTCGTATTTGGGGGAAGATAGGTAATAACACCGGTCTCGTCGATTGATGCTGCACCGTTGCCGAACGCCATCTCATAGATTTGTCCATAACCGCGACTGCTCAACGAGTCTGCAATAGCCTCTGACATATTTTCATAGTTGATGGCATTCTTCTTTTCTACGAAGATTTCCCCATTGTTAGGGTCGTAGATTTTGAGAAATCCCTCAACCTTGTATGACAACGTAATCACAGACATTAATCGTCCCCTCTTTTGTGCAGAATTACTTCACCTGAATTAGGATCAAAAATCTTTATACCAGAAGAAAAGTAAATTCCACTGTGTTCGTCGGGCTTTCTAGTAGGAAGCTGATCCTGCTTACCATCATTGTTTGGTTTATAATCTTTCATTTCTTTATTTATCATTCAGGGAACTCACGTATTTAAGAATTCAGCCGGAACCGTTTGGCTGATTTGCAAAGGATCACCGTCTATTGGGTTATAAACATACGAGTTCCAGACTAAATTATAGTCAATATCACTCATTCTATTGATGCCCAAAAGTCCTATTACATCGGTATATTCAGGAATTATTAATTGTGCTCCGGTGCCGTCTGCCCCTCGCTCTAGGCCACTCAACGTATTAGCCGAGAAGTCTACGTTACTGAATCGGATTAGCTCTCCGTTGACATAAACGGTGTTACCTTCAAGTGAAGTTATTGTCAGAGAATTACCTGCAGCGATCCAAGAACCTGAAGCAATTTTTAAAATCGGCGCAGCGTCAACTAAGATGATGCTTATATAATCGTTACTGATATTTTGACCAGTAGTATTATTATAAACCGTTACTCCGGTTAATGTTCTCTTATCCGAGTCTAAACCAATGTTGTAGTAACCGGCAACTGCTATAGGTGCAGTAACGTTTTGAACAACTTGTTGGGTCAATGATGTAACATCCCCTACATACATTACAGTATCTAGAATACCTAACGTACGGGTCAACCAAGTTCTAGTCTCGTCATTTGCAGAATACACTGCTGGATTACCTGCATAATCTACTAAATTCAAGTAAACTTGTTGATCTGGAGTAGCAGAAGGCATCATGCTAGTGATGATGACAATATCCCCTGGATTGATTGAAGACAGGATGCTAACCTCATTTACGTCATTCAGCTTGAGCTTAGATGACGGAACTCTATAGCCGTTTATAGTTACCCATAGACGGTCTACGTTAGTCTGTTGCCACTGAGTGACGTTGATGTAGCCAGTGTCATTTGTCAGGGCGGTTGCCGGACCCCCTCTAGTTGATGAAACCGTGATCGCTCCACCGACAATGAAGTCACGAACATAATACTCAGTGCCCTGAATGAGGCCGCCCATCAAGTTGTCGCCGTTCTGGTTTCCAGACTGTGTGAAGTAGACAGGTGTCCCGTAGACTAGTCCTGCAGTTGAGTTTACCGTGATCTGACCAGTAACCGATGTTGCAGTAGCATACGTGTTAACAAGATAGAATGAACCCTGTCTCCAGATGAAGCCACCGGATACATAATTGGATACCGTAGTTACCGGATAGTTAACTCCGTTTAGATCAGCCGTGTAAGGCTGATTATATAGGTCGAATGTGTAATTATTGATCACTCGCACATAGTAGGTATTGTTATTCAATTGAGTTGAACCCTCAACACCATCGATTCTTACAAGTGTATTAGTAGTGAATCCTGTTTGAATTGCAGTGGTTACACGTACCGCAGATTGCCCACCGACGGTCACTTCTATGGTTCCGGTAGCCGTAGATAGCGGAACTATGTCTCCGTCAGCATCCTCAATCGTAAAGTGAGTACCGTCAACAACAGAGTTTACAAAATAAACAGTTCCATCAGTTGCAACCCCTCCGAAAGCAGTACCCCTAAATTCTACAGTTGCCCCTGCAATAAATCCAGCTGTGCTTGTAACTGTAATTTCATCGGTGCCGCCATCTGTAGCAGTAGCAAGCGTAGTCGCTAAAGGAGGAGTGATATTGTTGTTGACATTGGTAATTTCTGCTACAATCAATGCGTTAGCGTTAGCAGTCATTGCACCGCTATCGTTGGTCAACTGGAACGCAGTTCCTCCTGGTGTAGTTGAGATTACGAAATCAGTACTATCGAGGATTTCAATCACATAGTAAGTTTGTCCTGCAACTATTCCGCCGATAGTAGGAGCATCAAAGATGATAGGATCGTTGACCGTAAGCACCCCGGTTGAGCCCGAAGACAGGCTCAACCAGCTCTCTTGTTCATCCCACGACACTACCGAAGGAGAGTCTTGGTCCCAAGACTGAACATCAGGATCATCTTGGTCCCATGTCCCGCTTGTATTAGTCGTTGTGCCCACTGTGAATGTAGCAAACGCACTACCGATGTTACCCGAAATACCATACTGAGTATTCAAATACTGCCGTCCCGTTTTGTTATAGCTAGTGACAGAAACGATTGAGTTTGCTGCCGGGACCGCAAAGAACGTTACGCTGTTTGTTACAAAGCTAATATTGTATGCAGACGAGTTCTGTCTTACTCCATCAATTTCTACAACCGCGTTGATTGGATTGTCTTCTCCTACAAAGTTAGACAACACAAACGAAACTTCTGTTCCGTTGGCTACAAACTCTTGTCTTTGCGGGATAGTGTATCCGTATGTGATAGGTGAGCCTTCACCAAACACAGAATAGCAGAGATAGTCATTATCATTAGTGTAGCTGTCTGTTGCAAAAATCAACGTTGCTTGAATATTGTTCGGCTGTAGTCCGAAAGCAAAGTCGTTGGTGATGTAATATGCACCTCCGGTCGCATCAGTCAATGTCAAGTTAGGTCCGCTAGGTGAAGTAGAGATAGTGAAGTTCGTGCTGTCAATGATTGATGTTACATAATATCTTGTCATCGGTTCAACTACATTACCAAACATCGTGTCACTAAATGTTACCGGCATCCCTACAGTCATACCAGCAGTTGAGTTGGTAATGATTGCGTTTGTTGATGCCGAAGTACCGGTGACTTGACTTGACCGCCCCTCTACTAGTAGAGTACCGTTATGCATCACGTAAGGTGCAGTCCAAGGAACATCAGAACCATATGTTAGGTTGATGTACATTGTTCCGGTATCAGTTGTCAGTAGTGCAGTTGGTCCTGCAATGCCAGTGATAGGATCATATGATAGTGAAACAGTAATTGATTCAGTAATATTACTCACTGACTTAATGTAGTATGTAGTATTAGGCTGAATGTTTCCAAACAAGGTACCGGTAAATGTTATGGCTTCACCAATCGAAAACTTTGATGCGTCGTCGCACGTAATCTCATTTGTTACGCTGCTAGTGGCTACCGCAGTCACCACGACATCAAATGAGCCCGGTTGAATCACGCCGCCGCCGTTGAATATGCTATCGCTGTAGTTGCAGTTCAAGTAAATTTCATTGAATCCGGTATTGGAGTTGGTTCTGATCGGATCATTATGAGTGCTTGACTTAACTAGCTGGTCACCGTTACCTACTTCATACACATCGATTCTTAATGTTTCTAGAGAAGGAGTGAATGAAATTGGGTTGTCGAGAGTAATAGTCTTGTTTACCCAGTCAACCGTATATTCAGTAGGTGACAGGGTAGTTCCTAACCCAGTAGTCGCACTCAGAACCTGAACTGCAACTTGTGCGGGAACCTGAACAACACGATCAAAGCTGTAAGCAGTTTGTGTCTGTGACTCTGGAACAATTTCAAGTGAAACTACGCTATAGCCCACGTTAGCATATTCTGCTGCATCCCAGTTTGTACCGGGGCGTGTAGTAACAGTGATAGCTATACTATCACGCACATTGCCGGCAACTAGTTCTTCGGGTGCGTACCCGTATGGGAAATCTGCGCCCTGGACGGTGTACGTCGAAGGAAGAACCTCATCGAACGGTTGATCTTGCAAATTCGTGTCTACTTCAAATTGCTTTGAAGGCTCGAACGCATTACCATAATAGATTGGGTTCGGATAAGAAACACCTTCAAACAACTGTGTCAGATCAACGCCCGGCATGTTTGCAGTTGGTTGATAGTAACCGATGACTCTATCCATAGCGTTTATATTACGAGAACCAGGGTCGACCAACTGCCACTTACCAAAGATGAACTCTGGATCATTGTTTGATACCAAGCATTCATATAGTCTGTTGTTGTATCTGATGATAGATGGTTGGAAGAAGAACGGTTGAGGCAGATAAGCAAAGCTACCTGGCTTAGCCATCGTCATTGAACCAGATGTGTCAGTTGATATGTTGAGTGTTGTGCCAGCAGGAACAGCCGACAATGTTACTGTAGTCGAAGTAGGCAAAGACTTGATGTAGTATGTTTGACCTAATACAATTTCTGATGCAAAAATATCACCACTAAAGACTACTGCATCATTTAAATCGAAGACAGATGAATCACCAACAGTAATTCTATCGTTGGAAGCAGCCGTAGCAGTAGTCGATGTTAACCCCTCATAAGGGAAAGTATTTCCACTTACTGGAATTGTCATTAACGAATTTTCGTAAACTTCAAATTGAGTAGCAGAAATAACCTTTAGGTAGTAAGATAGCTCAAGGTTAGGCGGTTGCCCTGCAGGAGAAACTCTAGTTATCACACCGTTGGCATCAATCTCACTGACTGTGATGATGATGTCGTTCTTGGGTGACAGACCATCAACTTCTGTTCCGCTGATTGTGATCACGTTGTTAATTGCAAAACCAGACCCGCCGTTATCGATGATAGCTCTGTAGCCACCTAAGATATATGAGATATCAAACGTTGGGTTTGTGAGATTAACCTGATCTAATGCTGATGCAGTTGTGGATGTTATTAGCGATACAGGTGAGCTTCCCGGAGATGCCGAGACAGTGATGTAGGGATAACCAGTACCAACCATGAAGCCTGCATCATCTGACAGAGTAGTAGTGGTTCCGCCTGGTAATTCAGATACAGTGAATGTGGTGCTGTTAACGATGCTCTTTATAAAGTATTGATCACTGATAATTAACCCGCCCAATCCTGTACCAGAGAACGTTATTGGCATGTTCAAGTATAGATCACTCGTGTCTGTCCCAGTGTAGCAAATTAGTTGGTTTCCAGCGCTTAGTGTTTGCTGTACTTGCACTTCTAGATTTGGTAAAGTAGAGCCTCCTGCAGACTTGCCAGAATAATCTAACACGTAGTAAGTTGTTCCGGTAGATAGGTTCCCAGTTGCTACTTCAAACTGAACCGGCAAGTTAGTATAGAAGTTAGTAGTTGATTCAACTGCAACCTTGTTCACTGGCGCTGCAATAGTAGCATAAACAATAGTCTCAATTAGATTGCTAATTGCACCTGACTTATCGGTGTATTGCCCTGAAGTCTGGTAGAACTTGAATTGTTGACCGTTAACTTGACCCGGACTTACTGGAAGAGCTACGTTCATCGTTAGCTCACCGGTAGCATCCGCTAGCGGTATCACGTTGCTTTGGTTAGTTGCAACTGCACTAGTATCAGTGGCTGCTGCTACTGTGCTGAGATCAAAGTTAACGCCGCTTTTAGTTTCAGAGATTTTAATTTGTGTTGGACTACCGTCAACTACTTCGCTTACATAATATACAGTGCCGGAAACAATGTTACCAAAGGTTGATACTTCGCTACCAGCAATTACCATTGTGTTGAAGATTACCGGATCGTTGAAGTTGAAGTTTGCGTTAGAGTCTAGTACAACAATATCACTTGCTCCAATAGTTTCGGTCACTGTAGCAGTTATTGGCAGTACTAGTGTCGTGTCTGCAATATTCTGCAATACATTAGTGAATGTAGGATTTTTGAACTCGGAAATAGTGAAGGTCTGCTGATCGATGATAGTATTGATGTAATACACTTCGTTTGCAATGATCTTGTTCTCGAAAGCAGCGAACTGAGCGTCTGTACCTGTAAAGAATACAGTCAAGCCAGGATAGAATCCATTGGTACCACCTGTGCCAAGAGCAGTAAGAGGGACAGTGATTGCATTGTTGCTTTCGCTAGTAGCTGTCGCAGTTAGAATTCCAGGATAGTTCACGCTTACGATTGCAGTATCGACTACTTGTCCTGTGTAGCAAAGCACAGGAACCTCTATTGTGATACTGTTCAATGCAATAACCGTACCATTTGCATCTTCGATAGAGAAATCCGTTTCGTTAATTATTTTTGCGACATAATATGTTGTTCCAGACGTAATACCGGTTCCAGCTAAGCCACCTGTAAATTTGATTGGCATTCCTACATAGAAACCGATCGTTGATCCTGAAGCGTTTGGTTCGGTGCTATCTGATAGCACAAGTCTGATAAGGTATCTGTCCGCATCGGGGAAGCCTGACCCTTCATTAATGGTTTCTTCTACGTTTCTAACCAAAGAAGACCAAGTGAGTGTTTCTTGATTTTGTACGTCAGTGATTTCAAACGTTGCGCCATCAGCAGATGCAAGCAACGTGTTGATATCTGGGTGTGTGCTTTCTAGCGAGACACCGGAGCTTGAGGCAGTAGTATCAACGCTGTAGTAGCTTCCTGCAAAGTAAGCACCGTAGAATGAATCGGCTTGCCAATCCACAATCTTTGAGCCGTAGGTAGTACGGTCGAACTTAAGAGTGATGATATTTTCTCTGATTGGAGCAGAGGAAGTAATGATAGAAGCCTTTGCCCCCAGATTCAATGACATTCCGGTCGCTGTTCCATTGTCGAACAATGCGATTCTATCTTGGTCGTTGATAGCGTTGCTGTAAGTAGAATACAACCCGATCACAGAAATAGTTGTGCTTTCTAGAACGTTGATGTAATACCACTGTCCGTCTGCAAGTCTACCTGCTCCTGCACCGATACCTGCTCTATATCGAACAAGATCACCTGTTCTTAGATCAGGTGCATATATATTGATAGTGTTAAATCTTGAATTGATATCCGTATTACTGAAGTAAACAGTAAGTGCTGGTTCAATTTCTAGAGTTGGAAGAACAGCATATCCGCTACCCGGATTAACTACATTGATTTGTACTACTGAATCTGTGCCTAACACTGCCTCAAACACTGCCAATTCTCTTGGGACAGGGTACTTCGTAGTGTCAATTACTGCGGTTACCTTAGGAGGATTAGTATAGCCTCTACCGCTATCAAGTAGAATGACAGCAGGGAGATCAATAAAGATTTGCTCGCCCGGAATGTGATCAACTGGTGTAGTTTGATTTATACCTCTAGCTAGTCCACCGACAATATTTAGAGAGCGGTCAACGTATGAATAGCCGATCTGTTCTGTTCCAATAGTAATCACCCCGTTAGCCGGGAAACCGTGTGCGTTATCTACTAGAATGTATCTAGTCGAGCGAGTCAAGAATGAGTTTAGCGTCGTGATCGGGAACCCGGGCTGACCGGTTACTGATAGCCCGAAATTCTGGAACCACTGCGAGTAAGCATTTGTTTGCCAGATCGGATCCTGTGCATTATACTCGTAAATTCCGCTAGTGTCAATCGTGTATACCAACTGAGGTGAGATAAACTGCTGGTCAGTTGAATTGTATGCCGCCGGTACGTCAAAGTCTGTAACGTCACCTTCAAAAACATCTGTCTTAGTGTATTTGAATAAGAAGTCTTTAATTACAACATGATATGGCTTTGTTTCATTGACATAGCCAGATAAGAATGTTTGATCGTCTGTCTTATAGACTTCGTAAGGAAGCAACTCTCGGATAACGTGTGAAACGTCAGCGAGTGAAGTCTTGTTTAACCAAGGTAAGTAATTCTGAGACTCGATTGTTTCAGCCTGAATGTATTCAAACAGCAGAATCAAACTCTTGTTTCGGTGAATTAACAAGTCGCTGACATAAATCTGTTCGTTCAATGCACGAATGATGCTACGGGTTTCTTCACTAGGGTACAAGTCAAACGAATTAGTATCAAAGAAGTTGCCATCCCATCCTAACATGCCTGCTGCATAGTTCCACAGGTCATTCTTGAACTGCAACGTTCCGTTTTGTAGACCGATTCTATTCCAAACCCCAGCAGTAGTTTGAATATAGACTTCCCATCTACCTGATATATTTTGCACTACTCTCGCAACAGTGCCAACTGCAACGTTCAGTGTAGACAATTCAGCAAACACTGAAACTTGTACAGAAGGTTTAACACCGCTGTTATATCCAGGGGCCCACCAATCTACATAACTCCAGTAGTCAGGGGTATTGTAAAATTCACCAGTAGTGAACAAGAACGAAAGTTCTTCTCTCAATTCAAAGATAGGATAGTTGATTATAATATCATTCGCATAAGTCAAGTAGTTTTTGATTGCTTCAAGTCGTTCGTAGAAGAAACTCTGACTTGGACGTACCAGTACACCTGACTGAACTGCTGCTGGTAAGAATGGGTCAGGGACAACAGTTCCTGAAGGAGTGCATCCTGCAAGAGAGTCGAGCAGCTTAGCGTATAGAGAATACGGTGCGCCGTAGATGTATTGCTGTCCAATATCACCGTGTATGCCACCTTCAACATGAGTAGCGTTTATGTTAGGGGAGCCGGGCAAGAAGTCATCTTGGAAATTTGCTCTAATGAGCGAGTACTCATTATGAATCGTATCTTCAGACTGGCTGTTAGAGAACCCAACATGAAACACGCTGTCGTCAGCGTTGATGTAAGCACCTGAATTGTAAATACCAAATGTGTTTGGCAACAACGGAGCCATGTAAGAAATACCAGATGCGCGTGGGTTAGCGATATACGATTGCACAACCGAATCAGATAATGTCTTGCCGGTCTGGCTGAAAATTACATTAGTGTTTCGTACCCAGAAGTAATATATTGGAACGACAACGTTTGATGAATTAATCACGTTGTTGACTACATACTGATTGACATCGTACGGTACGCCCGGACCCTGATAGTTCTGTGGAGGAATGAAGCTACTGATCCAGCTGTATACCGCAACATCTGACCCAGGGAATACTTCACCCCAGTAGCTACTGTTATATACAACGTCATTTTGATGATAGTTTACCCATCTTACGTTTGATGTGTCGAACCACAGTCTACCGACATGTGCTCCGCCCCATACAGGACCCGATTCGGTGTTGTAACTTACGTTGTATGTTGCAGGGTCTACACCTGTCACGAAATCAAGATTTTCTCGTGCTGCACCAAGAATTTTGTTTTGCAGAGGATCGATGTAATCAAGATTTACTAGTGTTTCATTGGTGATTGCACCAAACAACTGCGTGTTCTGAATTCGGTTGATGTCAACTACGGCTGAACTCTGTCTGTACACTGCCCAGTCATTTACGCCAGATGCATTAAAGTAGACGATAGCTTCACCGCCGATTGTAGTTGGCTGGAAGTTTGGCGAGCCAACAATCACTGCGTTTGAATTAAAGTCTAGTGCTGCACCATATTGAGGGTTAAAGCCGTAATCAGTATTGATGTCGTTGACGCTCTGTGCGTATGTCCAAGAACCGGGCGATGACACGCTTTCGTTGTTATTTGAGAGGTACTCAAACATATAGACTGCACCGGCGTTTGGATACGAGTCAACAAATCTTGTTGCATTATTGTCAAACACGGTGTCATTGTTTAGATTTTCATCATCGGTGAAGTCAAAGAAAGTACCTGTATAACGAGTACCGACCGGAGCAGAGACCACGATGCTGTTAGTATGATTAGCTTTTACATTGTAGCCAAACTCAGTTGGTCCAAACCCATACGGACACTTGATAGTTTGAGTGTTAGTGTAAAGCTGGATACCCAATTCGTTCAAGACACTGTTATTAAACACAGACAATACTAGCTTGTCATCGACCCCTGCTAGATTATTGTCGACCAGCTGGATAATGATCTTGTTGTCTGCTGTTGCAATTGCTCTTACGTTCGTGATTCTAGAATTGTTAATTGCATTCGCTACGGTAGTTGCATTACCTGCAGGCAAGAATGCTGCATATCCGTTGATCAAGAGAGTTCGTGTACCAAGAAGATTGCAAGGTGAAGTACCAATTACTACACCATACTTAGCGCCGCCGTTGATATAACTGTAAACCGCGCCTTCTCTACCTTCAGTGTCAATCTCGTACGGAGAACCAACAAGAACGTCGGAACCGTATCTAGTAGTTTCCACAGATGTGCCATAATAGATATCGCTTCTTTCAGTGTAGTCAGAGTTCACTTCTTGTACCATGAAGAATTCATTGCCGCTCACATTTACTATATCACCTACTCGCAGAGCACCGGTATAATAGAACGTGTTCTCACCTACTGCATAGTTGTCGTCTTGAACAACAGTGCCGTTGACTGAAACATATAGCTGACTGTCCTGCGGATACATTGTGCAGGATACTGTACTGTTGGTTAGGGTAATCGGAGTATTAGTAGAACGTGAATTCTTCAATGCGATAGTGCTTCCGACAATATCTTGAATGTAGTAAGTAATGTAAGGACTAATGCCGCTAGTACTGAAGCCGGTGCCAGTAAACATGACTGGCATGCCTTCATATAACCCAGAAGCACTGTTGACTGTCAAATAGTTACTAGTTACAGAAACTGAAGAAAGAACCTGTTTAGTATCTGTAGGAGTCCACGCTAGCTGGAATGTTTGTGGCTGATAAAGGATGCTAGTAGATTGTGTTTCAAAATTCTGTTCTGCTCTTTGGTAAATATAAGCTGCTCCCCAATTGTCAATTGATGAGTTTAAGATAACCTTAGGTGCACCGACAGTAAGCACACTACCGTCATAGTTTGTTGCAACTGATTGACCAAATGCACTAGCTGAAGTAAGTCCCAGAGCAGTGCAGTCGATAGTAGTAGCGAGCTTGTATGTTGTCTGAGTAGCTGTCCCGAATACGACTCCGCCGGAAAGTAATGCACTTCCGCTGTTCGATGCGATAAATGAAATTCCTACTTTGTTGTCGATTGCTCCGGCAGCTACCCAATCCGTATCGCCTAATGTAGTGATAGTATAAGTTTCACCTACTGTGAGGTAGCCGGCGTTGATTAGGATGTTATCTCTGCGATAAACTGAGACGACCCCTGAATCAGGAATACCGAGATACATCCAGTTGGCGTCATCAGACATTGCGATGTCATTTACTGAGCCAGAAATGGGCGGCTGATATTCCAACATGTATTTTGAAACAATGCTATCATTGATCACATAGACATAAGTTTTGTTTGTACCTGATGTAGGATCATTTGCAGCGATAGCGTAAACGTTCTGTGCATATGCGATAGATGACCCAAACCCTGAACTTACAGCAGGACTGTATGGAGTTACAGTCTGATATAGTTGTGAGGTATTGCTCATCGGATCATACGAATATCTATAGACTACGTTACTTCCAGCATCTCCAATCAAGTACCCTGCTTGATCAGTGTATGCAACAGCAGAACCGTAGGTAGACGATTGCGGAATCTGGAATTGTGCTTCGTATTGATAATTGATGCTCTTGCGATAAACTGCCCAACCACCGTCGTTATTCTCATCAACCCAAACCGTATTTTTAATGAATTCGTTTTCAGTTAGGTCTAGTGCTTCGATTTCACTAGGGGTTGCTACACGCTGAGATTCAAACGCAAATCCTAATCCTCTACCTTGTACAGAAGATTGATTTGCCCCAACAACAGAAAGATTGATGATGACTTCATTCATATTAACAATATCTGTTACGATGTAGTACCCGTCGATGTTTGCGGCAAAATTGATGATTGCCATAGGATCTAGTCTTTGTAGTTCGTGCGGTGCACTGAACGTAACGGTAGCAGTTTGATTTTGATTATTTCTAACTTGAGTTACTTGTCCGATGGTTTTCCATCTAAAGACGCCCCACTTCTCTTTGAAGTTTGCCATCCAAAGATACTCACCTACATAGAAATTCTGAATAGGAATGATCGTGCCGTTGATGTTAGTTGCTGTCGGCAACCCTGCATAGAAATATGTTGACATCTTAACGTCATTGAAGTTGACGTAACCTGCGCTTGGGTATAGACCTTGAGTCGCATATGGCGTAGTCGTGCTAAGAATATTAGGTGAGCTAATTGCAGTACCGTAGTTGAACAGGTTAGAAAGAGGAATTTCTTGCATTGCCCCTTCGGTGCTTTCACCGTTAGTCAAACTGACGATAGCAGGATCGCCGGTCATGCTCGTTTGGTTGATTCTGAATTCTACGAAGTTTTCATTTAGTACTCCGCCGTACTCACCGGACTTGATCGCCCAATTTTCATAGATGTCGTATTGAATTCCACCTTGAGGAAGATTAGCACCTTTAAATGCACTTAGTGCGTTAAGAGTACCTTTGTTCTTGATTAGATTCTTGTATACTTGAACCTGAGCAGTACTAGTCAAGTCAATGAGTGCGAGATAATCTCTTGGTCTATACCCAATCAAAGAGAATGCAAGTAAGTCTGCATCCTTTTCTAGATTAGCCTTTTCTGCGTTGTAATAAAGAGTGCTTTCATATGCTCGGGTGCTTGGGTTAGCAAACATTCCCTGCTGAATATCACTATAATTTATGCGCTTCCATTTAGTCTCGTCAAACACGTTAGATGGTTCAATGATCGTCAATGAAGTCCAATACTTATTCTTGTATCTTACGATTTCATTCTTGGTATACTTTATAAAGGAATTGAATTCTTGGATGTCTGATTGATTAACGATGAATCCCCAAGCATTGACCGTGCCGTTCCATTCAGCAGTCTTTTGACCGCGAACGTAGATTCTATTTTGGCGCAACCCAGTGGTCAAGTTGTAGATGATATCGTTAAACAGTGTCGTGTTATCGAACACGATGCCGTGTTCAAAGTTACTAAAGTTGAACTGAGCATATGCCATTGTATCGCCGCTGTTAAGCGTATGCATGTGGAACAGTGTATCGTCGCGGTTAACACAAAGATCATTCAGTCTGATCGGATACAAGTTCTGATTTAGAACAAAGTTCTGCTGCTGGATCGTTAATGGTTGAACGAGCGCACTAGGCTGATTCACATCTAATGTTGTTGCCGCAGGATTTAGCGTGATGACACTGCCATTTGACCATCCTGTTTGTATCCAGTACAGGAATTCATAGACCATTTGTGTCCAAGTAATAGGAATGCCATTCTGAACATCATTAAACATCATGCCTTTTGATTCTAGGTATTTACCATACGATAGCAAGAATTGAGCAACGTCCTGCGGTGTATAAAACTTAGTGCCATACGGAACGAAAGATATATCAGTAGTATAATTTACAGCAACCTGCACTGTTTGTTTTTCAAGAGAAAGGGTAGTAAAATTGCCATTAAAAGCCGGATCTAATATTTCAAAGTAAGCTATGTTCTGTGAGTTACCGTATACTGTCCAATAATCTTGGTTCTGTTGAATGATAACACCGCTGAACAACAGCCGATCAAACGGTTGATTGTCATACAGCAATATTGAGTAGCTTTCGTCTGGAATTAGTAACGAAGCATTAGTGCTAGACGGTGTTGGCTTTTCCACATAAAATTGCAGCATAGACTTGTCGCTGTAGCCGGCGAGACGATATACCAGTCTAACGTCTAGGTTATCTAGTGTTGTGGTAATCTCAGTAGTCGCATCAATGCCTTGTTGCTTCTCATAGTCAACAATCCAGTTGATGTAACTAGTCTTTGGAGTGCCATTGCCGTAAACTTCTATATTGCTAGGTACAAGATGGCTTCTGTCATTGAACAGGTACTGATTAAATTCTGCATTGTACTTGTAGTTGTCTAGGTCTACGCAAAGATTGTAGAACTCGGCTGGACGAGTTAACGCAAAAATTCTCGCTAAGTCAAACGGGAAAGTCGAGCTACGGCGATAGCTTAACTCAGCAGGACCGTCATCTCCTACAACCCAATCTTTATTAAAAGTGCTTGGGTTGTAGTTACTGACTATTACTTTGAATGGTGACAGCAAGTCACCGTTCGAATTTACAGGAATGATTGTAGTTAGGCCCGGGCGAGCTACTAGAGGATTGATGTAGGGGGCGCCATTGTTCCAGATCAAGCCTTGCTCTAGATCATCCCAAAGAATGCCGTTGTCACTAGTGTAGGGTGCAGGACCGTAACGAGCAGTCCACCAAGTCGGCATGATAGTGAAGCCAAGCATTTCCCAGGGAGTAGTGTCTGGAGTAGTAGTGTCGTAGTAATACTCATACACCCCTCTCCAATAACCCTGAAGGATAGGACTGTTGTCTAGTTTACTTGTAGAATTTGTATAGTTGTAAGTAAATTCATTTACTCTTGAGAAGTACTGAGTCTTATAGTCAATACGATTTTGCCCAATCCAGTTTAAGAACTGTGTTGAGTAAATTCTTAAGAATTCATCCCATGAATAAGTAGGGTCTCTAAAGAAGCCCGGTACAACTTCATATCGTGTGATAGGTGTTTCAGTACTTAATTTGAGATTGTTATAAACTCTCTTTTCGAATTCTAGCAATGCTTGGTCTCTGAAGTCAACAAGGATGTCAGCTTGAGGAATATAATCACCGTACAACTTAGTATACGACCCATCATGCCCAAGAATGAAATACGTTGGAATCAAATAGTTAGAGTCGAGGATTACTTGAGGAATATACTTAGGATAGATTCCTAACTTAGTTGGGGTGTTAGGAACATATGACCCGTAAGTCTGATTATATTCTCTGATAGTTACTATATCTCCATCTTGCATTGGGATAGTGATAGTAAGTGTAGGTGAATCCGTGCTAACCACATACTCTGTACCAATAAGCAGTTGCTTTTCAACAATGATATTGTCAACCGCACGACTTATGTATACGAGAACACCATTATAGTTTGCAGTCTCAAAGTTGTACACATGACTTAGTGGATATTGTGATCTATCTAAATCGTTGTTGAATATGTAGGAGTTGCTAATGTACGAAGACTTGTTTGGCAACATGTCTGACCAGAAGAACGCATTGATTTCACTCTTCGCCGCAGTGATTTGATCTAATGCTTCATCTAGAATTTCTGCTGGAGTATAACGCTGCTCGTAAGGGGTCTTCTGAACTGTATCTACCAACAGTTGCTTGTACTTGACATATTCACGAGAGTTGAATTGCAACGCATTAAACAGATTGTACTGCGGATTACGTAGGAATGTTCCTGGTAGCACGAGTGATGCACTATTTTGAATGATCTTGGTGCCGTATGGATTTAGGTTACCGCAGTCTCTAAAGTTATTTGAACCAAAGATTGTTCCTGTTGTATTAGGCGCATTGATGAAAATATCTTGATACTGTGTTCTAATGTCACCGGTATTTACAGTAGTTATGTCTGTATTGAGTGGGTTGTTGCTCAAGTTGAGAGGAACTTGATAGTATCCAACCTTGCTGACTTGATCACTTAGCAATAGTACCTGCACTAGTGTGTTTTCATCGATTTGGGTGAACAATTGTATTGTTGTCGTGTTGGTTCCGATCTCTACCGAGTAATCAGAAGGTTCTTGATATACGTTATTGATGTATACCTTAACTCTTGGCCAACCCGTCTCATCTGGTTGAAGTGCCGGCAGTGCTGCGATGTCGCATTTAAAGATATATGCTGGTGCAGTCAGTGAGAAATCAAAATTGAAGATTTGATATTGCTGGCTAGGTGCAATCGCGGTTTCCCAACCTAACAATCTAGTGTATGAAACATCAGACGTTATATTGTAAACATACCCAGTGTTAACTTTTTGATTGAATGGGTTACCGCCATAGACGTACGAGAATGTGTCAGAGTTCAGAGAGACATCAAAACTAACGTCACCTAGGTTAGATACGGAACTGTAACGAATTGGGAAGCCCAACACCGGATCTTTTGCGCCTGACCCTAATGTGTAGTTGAATAATTTACAACCTGTAAAGGTCGTACTTGGGTATACAACAGGATCACTGAAGCTGATACCGTTTCCATCTAAAATGTCGAATTCAGGAGCTTGGTTTAATTGTGTCTTCTGCTGTGACTGCATCCAGTCGATGCCGTCGAACCAATAACTCAGCCCTGCGTTTGCGAAGCCGCGTGTCACTACAGTTTGTGTATCGGGAGCTACTATCCCGTCTTCAGCCACGATAAGAGTTATTACCGGCTGCGTTGACGGTGCGACAACCGAAAAGTTAGAAACATAAATCTTGTTTCTTACATTCACATCATTGTCAGCAGCAAAGATTACACGAGCGCCAGGGAATAAACTATAGTTATTAACAGTAGTATCGCTAGCAACAAGCGTAGTGGTACCGCCCGTAACCGCAATAGCAACTGGCCAAGTTACCACTAATGTGTAGTTTGTTCCATCAGAGGATAAACTATTGATTTGGCTGTTTGTTGGTAGATAATTCTTTTGATCTCCGACAAACATATATTGCGCCAGTGTTCCGGTAATACTACTGACTGGAACAGTAACAGTAGTTGAAACTTGATATGCAGTGCCGGTGCCTGTTCCGGGACTTACACAGAGAACAACATTACCTACTGCATAAGTAACACCGGTAGTTCCGGCAACAGTATTCCAATTGGTAGTACCTAATACTGCAATTTCGTAATATCTTCCGGCTACAAAACTCTCATCGTTGATTGGAGACCCAGATACACTGGTTACTGTTGCAGCGTTTGTAGTTGAGTAAACTTCAATGTCTGGGTAATATGCTAGTGACCCAGGAACAGTTGACAATGCGTCGGTGTTAGTGGTATCAATGAAGTCTACTGGATCTTTACCTACTGCACCAGAATTGAATAGCTTTAAGTTTGGGTAGAACTCAATGATAGGTCTTGCAGCTTTGTGAGAAATATTTGCATATGTTGTCACAATAGTAGGATCATCGTTGTATGTTGCAGTCGCAGTAATTACATCGATGTGGAACCAGCGGTTACTTCTTGCCCATGCATTCTTGTTAATTGAGTTACGTGCAATGGTAATATAGTCAGCTTGAACAGGAATATCAAGGCTAATATCCCAATTACCGATATCCCAGTCTAAGATATCCCATGCGTTATATTCACCTTCACTGAAATCTTCCGGTACTACGAGTGTTTCGACAGGTACTAGATCAATTGAGGTTCCTACGCCCTGGACGTAGTATTCTCCGGTAAGATAGCTTGTGGGGATAACGTCACCGTTAAAACTTACTTTCAACCCATTAGTAAACACAACCCCGTTAGGAGATGTATAGTTTGTGCGACCTAGAATTTGTGTATCGACATTGATAGTATTATTCAAGTTATCTTCGATGAGACGAATAATACCTACTTTATTTGGATTGGTTCCGTCTTGATAGTAGAGAACGTCGAGCGGTGCGCTGATATACGGAATCAGTTCTAGGTTGTTCGAATCGTTAAGATAGAAAGGTCTATTATTCCATTCCGTGCCGTAAACGGGCAAGATGCGAGTGTCTGACGGAATTGCTCCGTCTGGAATCAATCTTATGATTGGGTCGTTTGGGTCTCCGATATATGTAACTACAAAGAAGGTGTTTCCTACATTTACATTAAACCCATCTTCATACAGACCCTGATTGACGTTGACTGTCATTGTACCCGAAGCCGCAGTCAACGTGATTGGGTCCCCGTTCAATGCAGTTGAAATAGTGAATGACGTTGAGTTCGGAATACTTTGAATGAAGTAAACTTGTCCTATGTTAATACCACCAAAGCTGGCTCCAGTGAATGTTAATGTGCCGCCCACAATCAATCCGCTTGTGCTACCTGAAGCTAAAGTAAATGCGCTAGGGTCGCAACTATCAACAGTGAGTGTGATAGGTGCAACTAAATCAGGAGCATTGGTATCGTATTCGACTTCATCAAAGTAAGAAGAAATATATGCAATTGGTTGCGGGGTGTTATAGAAAGCAACACGCAATCCTAACAAAGATGTGATTCCGTCGATTCCCTCGAAAGAGTTTACGAATTGACCGTTGATGTCATCAAAGGAGCTAGTGCTAATCACATCAGTGTTAACTGTAGTGGGGAAGATATATTCGTCTTGTGCGTTACGTTGCGGAACTTCAAAAGTAACAAGACCCGAAGTGGCGCCGTTATTGGTTACACCGTATACGTCGCGCACTGATTGATTTGGCTGGGTTGGGCTATTTCCAGAAACGCCCGGAGCACCCTGAATCCAAAACGGGGAGGTCTGGTCTACTTCAAAAGTATACGTGCCGCCTCTCAATAATGTGATTGCAGGATTAGTATTTGATCTGGTAGAACCTTCTCTAACGATACTATACGTGTTAGTGTTGTCCGTAACAACAAATGCTTCTCTTGAGAATACAGTCGATGCTGCAACCTGAACAGAAGGAGGCCCTTCCGGTAACCAATAATACTGATTGAAGTTGATTAGGGCGTCTAGATTAGTGAACGAATCCCAGGAATAGAATTGACTTGTAAACAATCTGTCATTGTTTTCAGTTATTCCACCTTCCATCTTGAGAGCATCGATGATTCCAGGATAAGTGATGAAATCTGTAGCAGCAGATTCGTTTGGTTTAGTAAAGACAACACTAGGATCTAGCTGATAGTCTGCGCGAGTTTTAGTAGGTTCAGTGACGTATGCATCTGTTGCATTGACACCGGTTCCAAATGTACTACCAACATAGCCCTGGATGTTTGCTACACTCGGTGGATTTACGAGTTGATCCAGGGTTGCTGCCAAAAACTGTGCGTTGGGAGGGGTTTGAAAAACCTCTGGAAGAAAATTAAGTGTTCTTACTCTAGCCATCTATATATTTATCTTTATGCAACTTGGAGTTCTGCGGGTGTCAACGCCGCCACAACTACGATATCATTTGGTGTAGCTGCGTTTGCGAAAATTTCGTACGGTAAACATTTGATTTCATACAAGTCCCCGAATGGTTTTTGCGGGTCATTGGGAACAAGAACAGCCGAGCTAATTAAATCGCCGCACTCTGCGTGAAGATACGCACTTAGTTCTGAGAAGTAGAATGTGTCCCCAAAGTCCCAGTTATTGACATTGAAATATTCGTTCATCGCGGTTAATACAGCACTTCTGATCTCACTGTTGCTTGCATTTGTGCTGCTTGCCTTGATGACCTTAATAGTACCCTGTAATGCAGACGCAGCTTTAGGACCAAAGAGAGGCTTGAACACGACACTATTTAGAATCACCGAATCTGACAACATTTTATAATCTTGAAGCTGACCGTAGTTTTGACCAAGTTCAGTCATCGTTGGGCTTTCCGGAAGAGGAATAGTTCCGGTGGTGTCTTGAATATAATTTTGATAGGCAGTATAATACGATTGAGTCACTACATACATATCAATGATGTTTGTAGTTGCAGGATCAATTCTGTTCGTATTATTGGAATTGTGTCTATATTGGAAGGACATTCCTTGACGACCTGGCATCATAGAATACTGTGGTTGCAACGTCATGATATAAAAAGGAGTAAGAACAGTAAGGTCTTGCACCGATGCATAGAATCTATCTTCACCGAATGCATAAAAAACTTGTCCCAAAGGATAGTCATACTTCACTACTTCAATTTGATTGAGTGTTGAATATGCATACACGATGTCAGATGACGGAATAACATACTGCCTCGACAAATTGAATGGATCTATCACTGTTTCGAAGAACGTATAGATTCCTACATTAGTTCCTAGAGTGACATATCCAGTGATCTCATTAAAGAAGTCTGGGTTTGCGATCAATTGACGATTGTTAACGTCGGTGGCTGCAACTTCTACTTCAAAGTCGTTGATGTACCCGTCACTCTGTGTAGTCTGACCGACAACATTTATTTTGTAGTCTCTACCTAATGCTTGCGTTGAGTTGGGATTAGGTTGAGGGTTTACTGAAAGAACGTTAACAAAATCTTGAATGACTTTTCCTGAGAAAGGATCGTAAACGATCTCGTCTCTGTTAAAAGTGAACCTAGTGTCGGCTACTGATCCAAAGTAGTATGCTAATGAACGGTAAGTGATTGTGTAGGCATTAGTTCCGGTGCACACAAACTTGACAAAATAATTTTCTCTGTCAGCCCTAGCGACAGACCAGCGTTGTTGATTGATCAACAGTGAATTGTCAAATAGCAGAGTGAAGTCCTGTTGTAGTTCCATTCTCAACGCACATTCTTGTATAACCTCAGCAGGAATAGAATTATCAAATACAGGAATTACTTGCGCTAGAATCGCATCATTGGGCAAATATCCACTAATCTTGATAGGCCCTGTTCCGTTGGCGAAGCTACCTTGATTATTGTTACTACCATCACCTGCAACATTCAATATAGTAGTCCAAATGTAGCTAGAGTCACCCGGACCCGGAATACCAGATTGCAATCTGTTATTGGCATCAAAATAAAATCCAGATGGTGCAACGAACTTACACAAGGCGCCGGTAGTGACATACTTTAGATTAGTGGATGCAAAAGTCCCTACAGACTGTGGTGTTTCGAGCGCACCTAGCACGTTATAAAAATAACCTGACTCAGTACTAGTGTCTACTGTACTAGTCTTCCAATAGATGACCTGTGATGCAGGTGTAGTCGCTGGATTTGTTACAGTATATCTAGGATAGTTCTGAATGTAATACTGATTAGCCCTGTTCAACGCTAGCACTGAAGCTAGGGTATTAGTAAAGAACGAAATGATTTCGCTGCTATTATTGATTGTTAGAGTTAAGAACCCCTCTGCATCACTTTGGAACAATGCCCCATCGCTTCCAAAAGAATTGGTGCTTGAGTACTTGCCGGTAGGGTCAAGTAAATCTAAGTTCTTTGATACACCGATAGAAGAACGGTTAATTGCCTTAGACTTAATGATCGAGCTATACAGCGTATATGGGAAATTGTTATAGTCTTCACCGTTAACCATTCTGTTTTGGGTGTAGTAACGTGTTGGTGCTCGTTGCTTAATGTCTTGTAAAGACTCACGTGCCTGTGCATTGGAAACTGTTAATGTGAGGGTCAGGCCAGCAGTGAGAGTTTGCGGTCTGCCTGTTCTATCAAGATAGGTGAACGATATAGTAACACCGTTCATCTCGTTTGGGTCGATGGTGTATGTTAGCGCGTTTCCTGCGCGAACATATGCTCTGAAATTTCCTAGAGGAATTTCAGAGAAGACGCCATCGCCGAAAATATAAGACACCGTATCATTGAAGCCTGAGTTTACTGAGAAGATTTTTCTTCCTGAAGTTTCAGTTTGCAGATACGCATTAGCATAGATGTTGGCAACCTGAGTCCAAAGGGTTCTTGTGTTGTTGCTATTGATCTGATACAACCAAGTGTCTGTGTTGTTGACACCTTCGATATTGCCGATACCGATATTTTGATTTGAAATTTGTTGTTGAAGTGAGAAATCGTAATTCTGCAACTGACCTTGCTTGAAGTAGAAGAAGAATCCAGTTTCAGGGGATCCAAATCCTAACTTGTCATTACGATACAACATGTTGAATCTGCCAGACGGAGCCGGGGGAATTTCATACACATAGTCTTCACCAATAGTAGATGTACTTACTAGTTCAAAGTTCATGTTCATGCCGTTAATGACAGATGTGAAGGGGATGATTGGCAAAGATGTAGTAGGAATCTGTAATGCGTATTCGCTAGTCGTGACTCCTAGAACATCAGTCGTGTTGCCCGGTCTGCCGATTCTCTGTGTGTTGATCAGAGCAGCATTCCAAATGGTATTCATCTGTTCTAGCCAATTAGGGTTAGCAGGATCGTTCCAAAGAACGGTCTGATTACCTAAATTCATACCGTTAATATCAGTGATGTTCTGAGTAGTCTGAAGACTAGTAACCTTTAGGTAGCCTTGACCAGCTAGGTTGCGCTTTGGAGTGTAAGAGACAAGATTAGCTAGCTTGATAACAGAGTCACGGCGTTCAGCAGTATCAATAAAATTTTCACGGGCATTTAGATCATCACGGAACGCAAGACCCTGTCCCATGAACGCAATAACGTCCAACAATGCGATAAATTCTGAGGATTCAGTGTAGTCGTTGAAAGTTTCTGGATAGTATAGGCGTAGGTAATCAATGAAAGACTTACGTAAGGTTTCATAATCATAGCTCTGAAAGTCAGCTTGATTGTATGTTTGATATAGGGTCTTCCAGTCATTAAGACCGAAGAGTGCTGATTGCCTGGAACTTGATGCCATAGTTATACTCTCTTGATATGAATATATTTATCATTATCAAAAAAGTGTATTTTGATTATACCGGAGAAGCAACCGTAGTTTCTTGGTTAAAGAAAATGTTCAACACCGCTGGGTTGTTAAAAGGAACGATAGAACATTGGATTTCTATCAGCATACCATGCTCTTGTGGGAAGGCTTTAACAAAGTTGAGAGCAAGTCTAGGATCCTGTGATGCGACCCGACGAAGTTCATTTTCTAGCTGAAATTGTACATCTGCTGTATTTGGTTCAAACAAGAAAGACCAAAGCGATGTTCCTAATTGCGGTTGACCAACTTTGCTTCCAAGCGGGATGTTTAGCGCATTCAAGAAATCTCTGATCACAAGTTGTTCGTCAGTTAAAGTGAATTTTTTACCAGGAATTAATGAGCTACCAATTCTTCCGTATCCTGTGGGGATACCGTAGCCATTAATGTTGAGACCGTTAATGCTAACAGACTGGTTCATTGAACTATTAAGTTGCATGTTTGTGCTTCTCGGTAAGCAAGCGTTTTGTGTACTGAATCCGATGTATTGTGGCATAGGTTATCCTCCTCTATTTAAACGCGCCCTGGCTCGTTCCAGTGCGACTTCTGTTTCCTCGCGCCGGCGATCAAGGAGAGCGAATTCGGCGTCTCTATTTGCTCCTCGTGCTGCCCATGCCCTATCAGATGCAGCCCTATATTCTGCGCTGTATATAAAGTCACGATATTTCTGATACGATTCAGCGATCTTGGGGTCTCCCGGTGGCAATGTTCTATCAAGTCTCTTGTATTCGTCAAGCAAAACTTTGGCTTCCTGCTCTAAGCTGACAAAGGCTGCACGGGCTGCACGGGCTTCTGCTCGTGTTGTTTGAATACGGTCCTCAAGCGTGGCTATAGTAGTATCTGGAATTGAGCCAACTAAGTTAGGAGTTGGAATACCCGGATCACCCAACGTAGCATTAATCTGACTAGTAATAGCTGTTCTGTCCGTTGTATTAAATCCTACAGAAGGAAGTGCGATTGCCCCTGGTGTTCCGCCCGCTAATGCAGCAATAGACGACTGCAAATGCGCGACTGCACCTACCGGAAGTCCAACAGAAGCCAATGCTGTTAGACCGCCCAATCTGCTTGCAGCGTCCCCTGATGTACCCGACAAACTACCCAAATTGTCGGCTAGTGAAGATAGTGCTCCTGTTGCCGCAGTTACTGCAGGCAGTCCGTTCATTGCAGCACTTGACGCTGCCCGAATTGCGTCCGATAGCGGGCCGAGTCCTGGAATGGTATTGATTGCACCTGCTGCTTGATTCATTACATTACTGACAGTGTTTATACCGCCCGGAAGATTACTCAGCCCGCTTGCGAGGGCAGACGACGTTGCAGCAGAGGCACCGCGTTGAACAGAAACGGCTGCATTAGTTAGAGCAACCGTTCCGCCCGCGGCAGTAGTTGTTCCGGCCCCTGCTAGTGCGCTGACTGTGTTCACTGCATTTTGCACGCCGCCGGTCGTAGTGTTCAACGCAGAACCGGTGACCGCCCTAGAGACACTGCTTGCAACAGCAGTAACGTTGTTGATAGTCGTTGAAACTGCGGTTCCGACCGCTACGGCAGAAGTTATAGCATTGGTGGCAGCGGTGAGACCGCCTGTAATGCTAGTCACGCTATTGTTTATTGAGGTAGTAGCATTAGTGGCGCCGCCCACCGAACCTGCAATAGAACTCAATGCGCCGGTCGTGCGAGTGATTGCACCTCCAACTGAATTTATTGCAACTGCGGTATTCGTCAACACTCCGGCAGTTCTCGATAATGCACCTGAAACTCTTGTTAATGCACCGCCCGGTGTTCCGGAAGCTCTTCCTGCGATTGAGCCGGCATCATTTAATAGGTTGCTACCGGCTTGCGTAGTCTGATTGGCGACTTCGGCGGCCGCTGCTGCATTTTCTTTTGCAATCTGTGTTAGATTTTGTGGCACACCAGCCTTAAACGGTTTGAAAGAATTCTTGATAGCATTAAACGCTGATGCTGCTACACCTTTTGCTTGATCCATTAGTCCAGCCAAGCTAGGAACATTACCCATCGCAGTTAGTGCGCTTTGAATACCGCCCAGTCCACCGATAGATTCTGCTAATCCTGCTGCTGCTGCGCCTGAACCAATCGCCTCTAGTGCAGTTCTAATAGAACTCAATGTGTTGTTAGCAGCACCAGACAAGGATCCGGTAAGTGAGTTTGCTGTACCGGCCGAAGAGCCAGACGCACTAACACCATCTGATGTTGCACTTGCTTCTCTTCTGGCTTCACCGTTTGCGGTGGCAGCCGGCGGTGCCGAATTAGTCGCACTGATAGCTGTGGACCCCGCGCTGCTTGCTGTCCTACTTGTTTGCTGTATTGCTGCTACAGTTGGACCCAAACCAACTGTCGCTGCGGCAGTTACCATACCTGTAACTTGCGTTACTGCCTCTGAACCAGTAATTGCACCGACTTTTCCTAATGCAGTTTGCGCTTGTTGCATTGTGTGTACAACTGACTTAGCTTGTGCAGTTGTGTTCTGTACTAGACTTGTTAGGTTAGAAGCTCCCGCTGCACCAGTAAACAACGACGCAGGCATCGCTTGAACTATATTTGCTCCTGCTTGCACTAACCCAGTAACAAGTGTGGCTGCTCCCGGCTTTAGTATGCCGCCGGCTGCTAACTGGGAAGCAGTTTGTGCAAATGCACCCACTGCTGCAACTAGCCCTGTTCCAGTTGATACTACTGCTGCGCCCTGATTTACCGCGGATGCTAGCGGGCCTCCGGCTGCGGAAGTTGCAACTGCACCCAACGCTGCTGATGTGGTGTTGTGGTCAACGGTCGCAGAGATTGCCGGTACCCCCGCCGGAGCAGAAGCAACTGTAGCTACTGCCGGAGGCGTTGCTCCCGTGTTTGCGGCCGCTGCTGTGGTTGCAGCTACTGCTGGACTAGGTGCGGCTGGAAGCTGACTTGCAGCGTCTAGATTTGTTTTTGCATCAACACCCTGACCTGCATTAGCCCAAGGGGCGTGTGCCGGAGCACGAGAAACAATAGTGAGCAGTTTGCCGGGAGCTGCCATAAATCCTCTTCCTTCATCGTACAAGGTGTCAGTCTGTGCAATTAAAGGAATAGGGCTGACTGCATCAGGGGATGTTCCCGGCGCGCCGCTGTTTAGATTTACTTTGCTTCCATTAACAAATGCTTGTCCTCCTCCGACCAAAGAAGCATCTCCGCCTGCTGCCCATGCAACAGGCCCGCCTGCTAATCCAGTGAGTTTACCAGTAGCGGCAATATTGAAGTCGCTACCAGCCCTCATCATAGTTTTTTCTTCAGAATTAGTTTGAATATTCTTTGCTTGGATGTTAAGATTTTCCATAGCATGAATATTGACGTTTCTGTCGGCATGCAAGTTTAGATCACCCTGTGTTCTAATGTTTACTGAGTTAGTAGAGTACATATCAATTGTACCTTCTTTACCTAACTCAATATATGATTGTCCATTAGAGTGGAGTATCATTAAAGTCTGACCATTGTCCGACATTAGGATTTGATGTCCCAATGCTGTTCTGATTCTGACTAACTGATCACGACCAATGATGTCACCGTCGTCCATAACGATTGAGTGCCCGCCCCTACGAGCCACAACTTTTAATTGTTGATTTCTACTTTCATCTAAATTTTCTGTTACAGTTGAATCATTGAAGCCGCCTTCATAGATAGGACGACCCGGTGTAGAGACGCCCCAACCGACCCGAGATGCCGGTTCACGAGACGCGGATGACGAGATAGGTCCGCGAATAGGATCACGAATGATTCCTTGCTGGTTCATGATCGTAGCAGAGTAGCTGTGTACAGGACGAGGACTGTCATTAAAGGTAGTGCTATTATTACTAGTTGCATTATTAGTATTAAAGTTTGTTACCGGTAACCTGGTTGCACCGCCATAGCTAGTTGATTCACCTTCGTTAGTAATAACGTTGTCCGATGAGCCGATAGCGGGAACCATGTGTAGTGTTTCTGCTTCAGGAACGCAGCCTATGTAGAAACCGTAGTTAGGGTCACCGTTGATAAAGATACAAATTACCTTTGTACCAATATCCGGCGGAGCATGCCATTGTCCATACGAAGTTGGATTTGATTTATACGTACCGTTATCGTCTGGTCCAGTAGCAGCAGTACCCCCGATTGTACCAAAGAAGTTGGACAAGAAGCTAACTGTTACCCAGTTTGCTGCATTGTCAGAATCATTTGGTGGTTTGTCAGCTAATAGTACCTTGATACGACCGGCACGGGTAGGGTCAATGTTGTCCTTTACGATACCAAAAACCGGAAAGTTGTTTGTATTGGCGCCGCCTGCATCTGGTTTAGCAGATTTGGGTACACCTCTTGTTTTAATGATATCTTGTGCCATATTTACTTTCTATTATCCGCGCCGTGATCCATCGCTACTTGCAACTGGTTGTCCTCCGGGACCGGTCATAGTCACGGGTGTTGCCGGAGTCTGATTATTAGTATTAGTGGCCTGGTTAGTTGGGTTACTTGAATTATAAGGACGATCACCTAGTGTGCCTTGGGCGCCTTGTGCGCCCCGTCTTTCTTGAGCCCCTGCAGTTCCAGTGGCTCCTTGGGAGCCGACCGGGCCAGCGGGTCTGCCGCTGTCTGCTGCTGCCGGGTTTCCGATGCCAGGGTCCTCAAAATCGTTAATAGTTGCTGTTAGGTCTTGCCTGAAAATCCCGTTTCTAAATTTACTAGAACATTCAGTGAGCATGTAACTCACGCCTTTAATCTTTCTATCTTTAGTAAGATTTTCAGGGTATTTCCAAAATTGAATAGAGTCATTGATACTAAGAGTTCCGGTTTGACTAGTGTAGTCTACTGCTTCTTTAAAATCAATTTCAATAAACACTTGGCCGCCGCCTGGATTAAGTGAATACCCATTCGAACCATAAACGGGGTCGTATATCACGCTTTCACTGAAGGTGGGTTCAGCCATCAAATAATCAGGGTCACCTAAAATGCTGATGCTTGCTTGAGCAAACGAGCCAGGATCATATAGAGACGTTATGTAATTATTTTGAGCTTCCATACCGTTAGCTGTTTTACCTATACGAGGTTGAGCAGTAAACTTTCCCGGAACTATTGCGGTATTGGTGGGATTGCTGGCATTATTATCACTGGAATTAGCCGCTGGACTGGATCCTCCGGTTCCAGCAGCGGCACCCTCACCGGGATCCAATGCCACATTAAAGAATAGATTATCAAATGTTTGCTCGTAGCTGATAATCTCGGAATTTTTTCCAGTATACCAATAGTCATACCGCTTGTGTGGGCCCGGATAGTACCTTCCTGATTTTACAAGCGAACTATCTACAACCGGAGTTTCGTATTTTTGTATGATGTAAGCGATATCATAGGCCCAGTCGTTCACGATGTTATCCCACGCTATTTTCTTTATCTGCGCTGTACAACTATACCAACTTACCTTTTTTTGCTGAGTGTTATCAATTACAGAAGGAGGCCCGGTTGTCGTCGGAGCTTCTAATGCAGTAGTGTATACTACTTTTAATGCGTCTTCTAGATAAGAACTCTGTGCAATTACTTGATTGATTGCAGCTAAAATACTAGTGTCGTGTAAAAACGTTATCGACTGTGCAACGCCGTTTAAAGCCGTTTGATTTTGCGTTTCTGTAGCAACAGTAACTCCTTGGGTAGAAGTTGCGCCACTGCCCGGAGATTTAGCTTTAGCCAAATCCGCAGGAGATATTACAGTCGCATCGATGATCTGTTGAGTACCAGGCATCCATACAATCTCATAATGGTTGGGGGTGTTGATTTTGCGTTCGTCAGATAATGTAACTTGTTCAGTATTCAGTTCAACCATTAATTTATCTAACATCTCACCTACATGAGTTCCTGTGATAGGTCTAGTATAATTGATCATGCCTCGCTTTATAGAGAACCCTGCTTGTTGCCCAGAGTTGATAGCTTCAATATTATAAACAGTCATCTTTCCGTCAACTTTAAACTTGATACCTGTCATAGTTAAATCATAGAAATGTTCAAATATTGCTCCGCTTTGTGACAGGGGGTCAATTGTTTGATTCTCGTTTGGTTGTCCTACATTGTCTCCGTTATACGACATCGTGTCTGTGGGCTTAGCCGGGACGCCTGCGACGTTATAACCAAAAAATCTAATTCCTAATATGAAAAATTGCTTTACCCCGTTTTCAGGAGCATTAGTTGTCCCGCCCATGTATTCAGTAATTATTCTATTTGCATCTCTAATTTTAGTTATAAACGAGAACCCATACGGCTCAATTACTTGAAATGTGAAGGCGAACTTTGATAAATCAGAGTCTTGAGTAGATTTAGTGTTGATTACTTGCGAAATCTCTAAGTTATCGATACCAAAATCGAAGTCGAATCCCGGCATTCTCTTGCTAGTAGTGTTGTTGATTCCACCGCTCTGTGCAATAAGAAAAGCACCACCCGCGTCGGTTCCGGCAGTCATCGTATTAAATATATCAATCTTTGTCCTACCGCTAGCGACAAATGCTTCATACGCATCTGGTGTGATCATGTACAGACTAAGCTGATAGGTATAAGTGGGAAACTCTCCTAGAGGATTTTTTAACCGTCTACCTGGCATTGAAAACGAAGCTACTTGCTGAGTACTAGCACTGCTTGCTTGGTATTGGTATCCGGTTGGACTAGGTGGAAGGGTAGAGCTTTCATTGCTTTCCGGTACACTAGGAGGAGGAGTAGACGAATTATTTGTGGCAGTAGACGAAGTGGTTCCACCTGCACCCAGCGGTCCTGCCGGAGAGTTGGGAGTAGTTCCAGGCGCTGATGCTTGTGGTGCCCCGCTATCACCGTCTGCTGTTCCTACGAGTGGGTTCGTGAATGCCATCTTAAGTTCCTAATACCGTTCTTAACGTATCTATATTAGGTATGTATATGCCTGAGCCAGCCGTGAAATTAAAGTACGGATCAGGACCCAACTTGTTTGGATTACGCGCGGCAAACACCCACCATAACTTAGGGTCACCGTACAAGTCATATGCTAGTAGGTCAGGTCTGTATTCATATGCTGATGTCAGCATCATATACACATCGCTAGGTAGCATTGGAATATTGCGAGAAACCATAACGTCTAAGAATTTGTTACTTACCACGTTAGTTTCGTTGTAAGGACTCGTTTTTGGATATAAATTCTGATTACCTGACATTACCACATACCTCCGCCTGGGTTTTGAGAGCCACGAAGAAGTTTCCCGGTACCGTAGTCTCTCAAACTGAATTTGTTCGATACCATATTTCTGCTCAGTACCGGAGCACAGGTGATCGAAAGTTCAATCTTAGTGGGAACCCAAGTTGTCTCTTGATTTATAGAAGCCGGGGTCGACGGATATGAAGGTGGACGAGGAGTACCTCCTGGCCCGACGTTTATTCCCAGCAATCTTGAGGATCCTGACAAAAAGTTAGCTGACTTATTAGTATTGTGGTTTGACACTGAAGGTTGAGGTGACCCTGCAGGAGAAGCACCTGTAGTAGGAATATAGTCAACATCGTTTGGTAAATTATATGTAAACCCCGTAATGGCTAAAGGCAATGCGTCAAACTGGTATCCACCTAGCCCGTAAATATAGCACAGCGGCGGCGGAGTTCCGTTCTTTGGATTGCTGTCTTGACCATAGAACATCTTAGTCATTGATCTGAAGAAATGAATCACAGCTAAAAGATAGTTTGCCTCAAACACATCCTGACAAGTAAAAACACCTGCAATAGTTACTGAATCGACGCTACTGTTTTGATATTGATAAACTCTGTAGTTGCTATGAGTTACCGATTGTGCGTCGTAGGATGCAGCATATGTCACTTGGATATTGGGTGTATACGGAAATATAACACCATCAGTAGATACGAGTGGCTGCAAGATTCCGGGAGGATCTCCTTTATACAGGTAGGTCGCCCCCGGAGCAAGGGCGAGACGAACTCTCCAATCCTTAGCTGCTGCGAAATTAGCTTGATCTTGTTTAGTTGCCTGTGCTGTCGCGCTCTGTTTTGCCCCTGTTATACCCGTGTTCGGTGGCTGAGACGAAGGTGCATTAGCACCTGTTTGCGGCCTCACATTTTTCGGGACAGCAGACCTAGATGGGTCAGTCGTGGACTCGGGTGCTTTCTGTGGTGTAGCCATCCTTTACCTCTGATAAATACTTAATAGTATTTATCGTTTCAAAAAACCGCTAAATTTACCCAATGCTGTTGCATTTATGCAACAGTATTAGTACAATACGTATTGCTGTAAAGGATACAATGTGATAACAAAACCAAAGAGACCTGTTAATTATCTAAATAACAAAGACATTCTTAAAGAAATCCACGCGAGCAAGAACTCGTACTGTTACTTCACTGAACCGGAATACAATCGATATGATCTTATCATCGACATGCCCGATTCTCCCATAGAAACTAGTCTAGATTTTGCAATAAAGCCAGAACAAATCCAAGCAGCTAAACAAACTAGAGCAGTCTGGCTTTCACTACAGGCAGAAGAAAAGATTCTTCCAGAATCAGTAAAAACTGAAGATTTAATCTTCAGAGTCATGACTTGGGACCATATCCCAGTTGCTCAAAAGCAGCCTCGTAAGACTACGAAGAAGAAAACAGCCAAAGACATCATCGTTTTTGAAGATGACGAGTTGGAAGATTTTTCTGATTTAGAAGACAAGACCACGAAGGCCGAAGTTGACGATATGGTTCACGTTAGAGTCAACTTCCCTCCCTTCCAGCACTTTAAGTTAGACGAAACCAACACATTTAGGTGTGTGGGTAAGTCGCATTGGGTTGATGGAATTGAGAATGGTCATTTCTCTAAGGATCACGGCAACATCACTAATAAACTAGCTCGTATGTACATGATGCTTTGTGAGAAGTATGCCATGAGATTCAACTGGCGCGGCTACACATATAATGACGAGATGCGTAACTCTGCTATTCTACAGTTGACCTATGTTGGCCTTCGATTCAATGAGGCAAAGTCTTCTAATCCGTTTGCATACTACACAGCAGCTATCACCAATAGCTTCTGCCGAGTGCTAAATTCAGAAAAGCGAACACAAAACATCCGCGATGACATTCTTGAGATGAATGGTCTTAACCCATCGTTCACGAGGCAAATGCGTGAGGTAAAACCTAAACAAGTTAAGGTTACCTAACTGATTGCTATTTGCAACTAAGGACATTATAGTAAGATTATGGCAGAACTATTCAAGAAGGCAGCAGTCTTTACGGACATTCATTTTGGGTTAAAGAGTAACAGCATACAGCACAATACCGATTGTATTGAGTTTGTAGATTGGTTCATCACTAAAGCTAAGGCTGAGGGATGCGAGACATGTTTGTTCTTAGGTGACTACAATCACCATAGATCAAGCATCAACATGCACACCCTTCAGTTTGGCCTTCGTGCATTAGAAAAACTGAACGATGCATTTGACCGAGTATATTTTATCCCTGGCAACCACGATCTCTATTATCGTGATCGTCGGGACATTCACTCAGTCGAATGGGCAAATCATCTTCCCAACGTTACCATCGTCAATGATTGGTTTCAGCAAGGTGATGTAGTAATTGCTCCTTGGTTGGTAGGTGATGACTATAAGAAGTTGCTCAAAATGAAGGGCAAGTACCTATTTGCTCATCTGGAATTGCCGCATTTTTATATGAATGCAATGATAGAGATGCCCGACCACGGGGAGATCAACTCAGAATACGTTTCAGGATTCGAGTGGGTCTTCTCTGGTCACTTTCATAAGCGCCAGTGCCGAAAGAACATCTGGTATATCGGTAACGCTTTCCCCCATAACTACGCAGATGCGGGAGACGACGCAAGAGGCATGATGATTCTAGACTGGGGCGGTGAACCCGAGTTTCATTCATGGCCAGGTCAACCTATCTTTCGTGTATACAAGCTAAGTGATATCTTAGATAACCCAGAGGGTCTTCTTCTTCCTAAGTCTAGTGTCAGAGTACATCTTGACATTGACATTTCGTATGAAGAAGCCAGCTTTATTCGTGAAACGCTCATTCCAAAACATGGACTAAGAGAAATGTCTTTGATTCCTATCAAGAATACAGAGTTTGCGCAGGATCTTGCTCCCGGCGAGGTGAACTTTGAGAGCGTAGACCAAATCGTTATTGATCAGATCACGAAGATCGAGAGTGATTTCTATGATCCAAAACTACTGTTAGAGATTTACCGTAACCTATGATCATACTTAAGAACATCACCCTTCGTAACTTTTTATCAATTGGTGCAGTAACACAAGCTGTCAACTTCGACAGCAAAGAACTCACGCTTATCCTAGGTGAAAATCTAGATTTAGGTGGAGATGGTTCTCGCAATGGTACCGGTAAGACTTCGCTTATGCAAGCTCTTTCCTATGCTGCGTTTGATGCCCCCATCAACAAGATTCGTAAGGATAATCTAATCAATCGTACCAACGGTAAGGGTATGATGGTTACACTAGAGTATTCTTCTAGGGGCGTTGATTACAAGATTGAACGCGGGCGCCGACCAAACACTCTTAGGTTCTACGTCAACGGGGTTGAACAGTCTGAGGACAAGGATACTGCACAGGGCGAGAACAAGGACACACAGAAAGAGATCGAACGTACATTAGGTATGTCACATGATATGTTTAAGCATATCGTAGCGTTGAATACCTATACTGAACCGTTTCTTTCCTTAGGGGCAGGTGAGCAGCGTAAGATCATCGAGCAATTGCTCGGTATTACTTTGCTTTCGGAGAAAGCAGAAGCAATCAAAACAAAAATCAAGTCTACCAAAGAAACGATTGAGCAAGAGCAATTCAAAGTTAAGACTATCCAAGAAGCCAACAAGCGAGTTGAAGAACAGATTGAGAATCTTCGCCGCCGTCAGCGTCTTTGGAATGCAAAGCACAATGAAGACCTCGACAAGCTCGTCAGTGATTACGATGAACTAAGCAAGATTGATATCGTTGCCGAACTTCAAGCTCATAAAGACTTAACAATCTACAACGAAAAGAAGAAAAAGCAAGAGCGTTACGAAGCTATCCTAGCTCGTCAAACTGCTTGGTTACAGAAGCGTGATGCTGATGTTAAGGTTCTGCAAACTAGCTACGATACAAAGAGCAATATTGACATCACGGCCGAACTACAGTCTCACTATGACCTTAAGGTATATGAAGCTAGCAAGATCGAACTTGCTGCCCTCAACAAGACTATCGCTGGACTAGAGGCAACTCTAAAAAAGGATGAGAGTCTTGTAACTAAACTAGAGGGCGAGATCAGGACACTTGAAGAAAACAAGTGTTATACTTGTGGTCAGGATCTTCACGATGAAAATCATACCAGTGTCATACACAGTAAGCGTGACCTTTTGGCCGCAGCAAGATCAGAACTTGCCCAAACCCAAAACGAGCTAGAAAAAAATAAAAATTCATTGTTCGTTTTGGGACTTTCTCCTGTTACTCACTACAAGACTGAAGCAGAAGCAATCAAACATAGCTCTGAACTTGAAAACATTCAGAACCAAATCCACGCTAAGATGACCGAGACTGATCCGTATGTAGAACAATTGATTGAGAATTCTTGCATGATCGTTGGCACTATGCCTGTAACTCACTATGATACAGAAGCAGAAGCAATCGAACATCGTAGTGTTGTATCAAGCTTGTTAAAGCAGATCGAGAAGAAGGCAGAAGACATTGACCCATACGTTGACCAAATCAAAGAGATGGAAGCTAATGCTCTACTGACTATTGACTTTGAAATCATCAACGAACTGTCAAAGTTAGGAGATCACTTGAAGTTCTTGCTTGACTTGCTGACTAGCAAGGATAGCTTCGTTCGCAAGAAGATCATTGATCAGAACTTGTCGTATCTTAACGCAAGACTGACTCACTATCTTGACAAGATCGGTCTTCCACATACAGTCGTGTTTATGAATGACCTTTCAGTTGAGATCACTGAGTTAGGTCGTGAGTTGGATTTCGACAATTTGTCCCGGGGTGAGCGCAATCGTCTCATCCTTGGTCTGTCGTTTGCATTCCGTGATGTGTGGGAAAATCTATACTTCCCGATCAACACGCTATTCATAGATGAACTCATCGACAGCGGACTTGATAGCATAGGTGTCGAGAATGCAATGGCAATCCTAAAAGAAATGTCACGTAGACGCAGTAAATCTATATGGCTCGTCAGTCACCGAGAAGAACTTGCAGGACGCGTTCCTAGCGTTCTCAAGGTGATTAAAGAAAACGGGTTTACTAGTTACAATACCACGACAGATATCACATAAGAAATATTACCGGCACTATGAGAAAGCATAAGTTATTATATGACATCACCTAGCAAAGCCAAAGGCTCATCGTTCGAACGAGAAGTTGCAACCTTCTTGTCAAAGACATATGACGAAAGTTTTATCAGGGCTCCCGGCTCAGGTGCATACATTGGCGGTAAGAATCAATCCCGCAAACAGTATTTGGATGAGGGTCAGATTCGTAGCTTCAAGGGCGACATCGTTCCGGGCGTGACTTTCACTAAATTCAACGCAGAATGTAAGTCATATGCAGACTTCCCTTTTCATCTTCTTTTATCCGGGGACTGCAAACAAATCGACAGTTGGCTAGACCAACTGATGGCTGTAGCAGAAACTGATGATTGCAACGTGCTATTCATGAAGTTTAATCGTAAAGGCAAGTATGTTGCTGTACAAGCAAAGTGTACTTGGGTCACAGACAACTTCATTTACTACAGTTCCGCTAAGTTCGGGGACTGGATCATCATCGAATTTCAACACTTCTTCAAGCTCAACAAAGACCTTCTTAAAGTTTACTCAGGCTCACCTAATACAAACCTTGACACCGCGTCTACAGCTAACGTACTAACGCTCAAAACCTAAACAAAACCACAGAATCCTACATAGCTGTTTGGTCGGGGTTGCTCGACTCTCCTTGAGGACGCATGGAATACTGCGAACGGAATCTGGAGCCGAAGGTGCATTCCTTCAAAAATGCATAGGTGTTTACATCTATGGAATACCGATAGGGCCCTCGTTAGGTTAAGCGAACCCTAAATGAGTCTGTGTCGTACTCTGTCTTGAGAACACAGAACATGCGTTGCCGAGGAATCGAAAGATAGCCTCACTACAGTCCCAGTAAACTTTACAGGGCAACCGGTAGCGTCAATCAGCATCAAAAGCTAGGTTGACGGGGAATAGACAGCAAGGGTGACGGGCCATGGCAATGTCCTAGACCATTGGTAGTGCTACATAGCACTACCATGGATTCTGAACCGGCAAGTATCTTCAACAAGTTATCTTAGACATTACCATTAAAGAGAATGAAAAAGGATATACCGAAACGAACGAAGTGAGTAAGGTATAAGTTGTCCGAAGGACAACTCTGAATGAGAGCTATGATAGAAGCCAAAAAAAGAGAGAACTAAATGAATAGTTCCCTCTATTAGAAATACGGAAGTTGTGACTTCTTTGTTATCTCAAGATGTTCTTCGATAATCTTGTTTATGTCTGCTCTTTCTTGAAAAGACATATTCAGAATATCTTCGTACGTCGCTCCCCCTCGCATGTGCCATGCCATTTCTAGGGCTGACTTTTTGATTCCTGAGACATCGTTTTCGTAGTTATCAAACAGCTTCTTAATGTCTTCAGGGGGTGATCTGAGGAGCGTTAGTCGAAAAAATCCGTTGGGTTCAGTGTGATTGTCTGATCGTATTCATGCTCGCAACTTCCGCAAGTGATCTTCATTGGTTTAATCTCACTAGCTTGACGTAGTTCCGAACTACGATCTCGGATAGTAACATAAACATTGCGGTCACAGTGTCTTAGGAAATCAAGAATAAAATCCTTCTGATCTACTTTGATTGTAGGAGTCTGAATATATTCAATTGCTTGGCACAGCAAATCCATAGTAAGATCGGTGATTTTCTGTAATGACTCCTTCATCAGTTTGCTGCGATCATCTTCGTTTTCGATAGAATCAATCTGAGAAGCTGCTCTTTGGAATTCAAATTGTTTCATTGATGCTGCGTTGATTTCTTTAAAATTAACGGACTTTAATTTTATTTTAAGATCACCTGCGCTGAGTTCTTCTGAGAAATCAGGACTGCTGATTGACGAAAGAATGCCTACTAGGTTTATTTTATAAGTAGATGTTTCCTCACAGTTTGGGCAGCTTGACGTAAGATCCATCTCACCTGAAGAAGATGAGGCTGCTTTTATAGCAATAAGAATAGCGTCAAGGTCAATATTAGGCACTGCCCATGGGTCCTTGATATTGGGGACACAACTTGTGATCAAGTCTGCAATTGCAGTTCCGTTAAACAACGCATCCGGTGTACGAGCAGTGATTTCATCAATAGCAGTCATCGGATATACTGGAATCTCGCCGATTTCGGGCATGTCCAGTGCTCCATCCGGATAGCCCTGACCATTTGATGGTAGCTTCATATATACAGATGGTCTTCTGAAATACTGTTTTAGTGGGTTGTTGTCCATGTAGTTCCTCTTAAAATTTCGGTTTTAGATTTATACTAAATACATATGCTATTTAGTAGGTAAAAAAAACCTAGCTATTTATTTTATCGGAACTGAGCATGGACCCAGAAGTATTTAGAGAGCTACAAGATTCGATTAAATCATTTAATGATCAACTGTCGAGCCTTAGCTCAACCATGGCAGGAATGGTAAATGCTGTAAACCAGCAAGTCGGTTCAATCCGAGACAACACGGTTGAAGAAAAGAAAAAGTCTGAATCTATCAAAAGAGGTACAAGCAGCGTTGATCCGCTAGCCAAAGCTCATACCCAAGCCGCACAGACCGTACAAGAATCTAATGCTAACTTTTCAAAAGCATCTGCCACAAGCGTACAATCACTAAAAAGTTTTAAAGATGCGTTACTAAGTGCTGAAAAAGGGTTATCCAAATATGGTAACGCCGCCGAAGGTTTAGGAACTGCTGCATATGAAGCTGGTAAGAACTTTGGACCTTTGGGGCAAGTTTTAGGCTTTGCCCTTGGTGCATTTGGTGCATTAACTAAAGAAATATTTGGCCTTAATGATAACATTATAGACTTCAGAGATAGTTTTACGGAGACTGCAGGAATTCTTCCTGTGTCTACGACCGAGATAGGAAATCTAGCAAAGCAAGCAAGATTCTCACTTGATGACATGAAGAAGTTGTCTAAGACAACTAATGGTTTAGGTCAAAGTCTTCTCGGTATGGGCGGTTATGCCGGCGAAGGGGCAGTCAAGTTCATGAAGCTGGCTGATGTTTCCGACGAAACAAGAAGACGTTTTGGTAGAATGGGTATCTCTCAAGAACAACTACTTGATTCTCAAGCCAAATATGTCGAGTTACAAAGTGTCTCTGGTCAAGCTCTACACAATCAACGTAAGTCTGTTAATACGATGCAGCAAGAGTCGTTAGCTTATGCTGAAAATCTTATTAGAGTGTCCGCCTTGACAGGTAAAAAAGCTGATCAGTTACAAGCTGGACGCGTCGGAGCACTATCTGAATATGAGGAACAAGTTAAAACTCTTGCTGAAAATAAACGAATAGCAGAACTTAGGGCTAAGACAAATGACCCTGCGGCGCAAGAAGAAGCGCAAAGAATAGAAGACGAACAGAAAAAACGTCAAGCTTTCATTCAGGCAATATATGATACAGGAGACAAAGAGCAGGCAAGCACTGCTGGTAAAGTATATCGTTTGGGCGGTTATAGTGGAGCTACAGCAGGGTCGTCTGTCATAGGCATGTCGGACATTGTCAAGGATTTCAAAAAGAGTGATGGTGGTGAAGAAAGTTTAGCGAGAGCATCTCAAATGCTTGAGGATCGGATTGTAGGAGTTGTTACAAACCCGGCATATCAGGTCACAATCCAGGCACGTGGCGAGGAGTTTACGCGAGGCTTCGGTGGCTTCGGCAATGAGTATATTACTGGACTAACGCTACGCGGCGGCCCCGGAGCTATGGCTGCGAATCGGGCAAAAATTACAGCAGACATGGTGAAGAAGGGTGAGGCAGGGACAGACCGTACTGCTGATGCTATCGAAGGTGTCAAATCATTGGAACGTGAGGCTAAATCTGTGTATCAAACATTCTTAGAATCAATTGATCCTTTGCGTGGTTCAATGGAGGCACTCAAGTTCGCAGCTATTGGAGCAGCCGCAGTAGTAGGTTCAATAGCTGTGGGTAGTCTAGCGTCTAAGATTCCCGGTATAGGCGGAATGTTTAATCGCGGCGCAGGTGCGGCAGGTGGTGCGGCAGGTGCCGCAAAGGCAGCAGGTGGTGCCGCAAAGGCAGCAGGTGGTGCCGCAAAGGCAGCAGGTGGTGCCGCAAAGGCAGCAGGTGGTGCGGCAGGTGCTGCAAAGGCAGCAGGTGCAATCAGTGGCGCAGATGCAGGAATTCAAAATCTCAGTAAAGCCGCTTCCGGTGGAGGCGGCATGGTGGGAGGATTCTTACAGGGAATCGTCAATGGTCTAGCAGCAGCAGGTAGACCCCCTGTTCCCTTTTATATTATAGCGGGTTCCGCTGCAATTGGTGCAGCTATCACTGCGATTGGTGCTGGCCTTGCGGGTGCAACTTGGATTTTAGGGAAGTCAATGCCTTCTCTTGCAAACGGGTTGAAAGCATTTGACAAATTAAACGGACCTAATCTCCTGCAAGTAGGTTTCGGAATGGCCGGGCTTGGCGCTGGAATTCTAGCAATGGGTGCCGGAAACGTAGCTGGCGCTATCGGCAATGTAATAAATTTCTTAGTTGACGGTGAAGACCCGATCAAAAAAGTATCTTCACAGGTAATCGAGCTTCAAGGTTATGATTTTGATAAAGAAAAGGTTAAAAACAATTCAGAAGCAATGGTATCATTCGCTAGAGCAATGGCCGCTGCTTCATCAATTAGTGCAATTGGTTCAGTTGCACAAGCCAGCGGTGCTATTGCGGGCGGCGTTGCGAGCTTCTTTGATAAAACACCACCTCTAAAAAAATTCGTAGAATTTTCAGAACTTAAGATTGATGACAAACAGACCAAAATAAATGCACAAGCTTTTGTCGAATTTAGTACTGCTATGTCTTCTTATGAAGGATACGGTGACGGCATCGGGGCACTTACTGCAACATTGGGTGACGCTGCTGCAAAATTCTTTGGTGTGAGACCACCGGTTGATCAGTTTGCGTATTTTTCTAGACTTCCGATTAATGAAAAGAAAGCTGAAATAAATTCTAAATCATTTGTCGCGTTTGCTAATGCTATGGCTGAATATAGAGGTGGCCCCGGTTTAATGGCGACCATCAGCGCCCTTGCTGGTGCTGGTCTCAATAAAATATTTGGTGAAGATGGACCAATCGAAGCATTTGCTAAATTTGCTCAAAGAGATTTTGGTCCTAAAGCTAAAGACAATTCAGAAGCATTCTTCAACTATGCAACAGCGGCAAACCTGCTTAGGAATGGGGGCGCTACGGCTCCTGGTGCTGCTGCACCGGCCGGCGGAGGTGCTTCTGGCGGAGGTGCTTCTGGCGGTGGCGGAGGAGGTGGTGAAGGTGGAGGTGCTTCTGGTGGAGGTGCTTCTGGCGGTGGAGGTGCTTCTGGCGGTGGCAGCGGTGCCGCTCCTAGTGAAGGCGGCGACATGGACACCCCGAGCGGTGGTGCTGCTAGCGGCGGTGGCGGCGGGCAATCCGAAGGTGCTGGGGCGGTGGTTTCCGGAGGTGCTGCTGGCGAAGGTAGCGCTCGTGGCCTTCGCAGAAAGACAGAAGGACTAATAGTTCACCACACAGGCGGCCGCGGGTTACAAGCTGCGATTGATACACTAAGGGCAAGAAAATTAGGATATCATTATCTTGTTGATAGAGATGGTACAGTAGTCAATTATGTCGATGATAGTCAAATAACATGGCATGCCGGTAAAACTGATAAAAAACCAAACTTAGGTAATAGAAATACAGTAGGTGTCTCACTAATAGCAAAAGACGACAAAGACATAACTAGAACACAAAAACAAACAGCAGTTCAGTTGAGCCAACAAATAATGAGAAAATATGGCATTAGTGCTGTTTATGGTCACGGCGAAACAAGCAGCCATAAACACCCTGATGAAGGTAAAACAATTTCTAATCTATTGCGCGCCGGAGGCCTGCAACGAGCAGAAAACGGTGGCGTTTTTGATGGCCCTGGTGCAAGTTTCCCTTCAGATTCTGATAAGGGCAAAAAGATTAGCCCACTTAAACTTGATTCGTTGTTGATGAAATTGGCTAAAACTGGTTCAGAATCACTCAATCCGGCGGCGGCATCGTCTACGTCTTCTACATCTTCTGCTACTGATAACTACGCCGCAGAAGATCAAGGTGCAATGAATTTAGAATTGTATAACATGATTCAACACAAATTAGATAACGTGCTTAATGCGCTAGATAGCAGTTATAGTACACAATCTAAAATACTTAGACATTCAATGGTGTAACGTAGATGGATCCGGAACAACAAGAAATTCAAGCTGCAATGCGTGAACTTAGTATGCTGCTTTCTCAGCAAACTTCCTTGTTGGGAGGTACGGTCAAATCATTAGCCGATACTATACCTGCACTAAAAAACGGAACACAAGCTCAAACTGCTAATACTCAAGCAGAAAAAGAAAACAACAATGTGATTGATAGATTTGCTGAAGCCAACACAAAAGCTGCGTCTATTGTCAACGAAAAATCTCAAATTTATAAAGAAGCGTTTGGAACCGGAGTTAGTGCGCTTATGGGGTTTAAAAACGCAGTATTAAGTAGTCAAGAAGGTTTGGTCAAATATAGTAATGTTATAGATACTTTAGGAACCGGTGCCTATAACATTGGTCAAAATTTTGGTTTTTTGGGGACGGCGGCGGGCGGAATCCTTAGTGTATTTGGTAAAGTAGTTAACGAACTACTGAAGGTCACAGACGGTGTTGTTGGAATTAGAGATAATTTTACAAAAACATCCGGAATCATTCCGATAACAATGACAGAAATTGGTAAATTAGCAGCAAATGCTAGATTTTCGCTTGATAATATGGCAACGCTGGGCCGCGAGATGGAAAATCTCGGTGGAAAGATGATAGGATTAGGCGGTTATGCCGGTGAAGGTGCTGTCAAATTCATGAAGATAGCGGCTGTAAGTGACAATGTTCGTCGAGAATTTGGTAGAATGGGTATTAACCAAGATGCATTGCTGCATCTGCAAGCAAAGTATGTAGAAACTCAAGCTATTTCAGGTAATGCTTATGTAAATCAATCTAAGTCAATAGAACAAATTCAAAAAGAATCGCTTGTTTATGCGAAGAACATGACGGTGTTGTCATCTCTTACTGGTAAATCTGCTGATGCGTTGCAAGAAGAAATAAATCAAGTTCAACTGGTGTTTGAAGAACAGGTTGCAACTATGGCTGAAAATGCCAAAATACGAAAGCTACAGGACGAGGGTCGGCACAGCGAGGCTGCTGCATTAAAGCTTGAACAAGACAACCGCAAGAAAATGATTGAGACATATACTGCGTTGTATGGCCCAGACAAAGCAAACCAGATGGCAAGGGTAATGCGTACTGGATACTATGATTCGCTCACTTCCGGTTTAGCAATGCTACAAATGAGGGGAGGATCTGATCCTCTATCCTTCACTCAAGGATTGAAGACATCAGCTAACGCACAAGCAGACTTATTAGCGTACTCTGAAAAACTAGATAGTGCTATATCTGCAAATGCAGAAGCGTTTAGTGTAGCTTTTGAGGTGCTAGGATCCGAATTCGGTAAAAAGGTAGGAGCTGAAGAACAAGTAGTGGGCGCTATGATGAGGCGTCAAGGGATAGACGTATCAAAAGATTTTGCAAGAATCTTAGCCGAAGCTACTGCTAAAAGCGAAGAAGATACAGACACGCTAGCCAATAGCGTTGAAACGGCTCGCTCGGTTGAGCGTGAGGTACAAGGTAAGGTGCAAAACGCCCTGCTTGATGTACAATCGGCCCTGCTTGAAGGACCGGACTCAATTAAAGCATTCATTGATAAATTTCTCAACAAAAATTTATTACTGATGGGTGCGGTGTCAGCAGCAGCAATCGCACTAGGTACTATAGTAGCAGCTAAAGGCCTACAAGCCTTGTTAGGTCGCGGGGGAGCAGCCGCAGGAGCAGCCGCAAGTGTAGCAGAAATCGCAGAAGATCAACTATTAGATAAAAACGGTAGACCTCTAAGAGGCGGAGCCAGAAGCGCAAGGATTGCTAAACTTACTGGAGGAGGCCCAGCACAAGTTGGTAAACCTGGAGGATTCGGTGCGTCATTGCAATCTGTCGCTAGTGCGTTGTCAAATGCGGGTAAAGCTGGCCCGCAGGTTATCTTAGGTGCGGCTGCATTAGCAACTGCAATTGCTTCTTTCGGTGCAGGTATAGCAGGTGCAGTCGCAGTCATCGGAAAAGCACTTCCGTCTCTAGCGAATGGTCTAAAAGCATTTAATGATCTTGATGGTAAAAATCTACAACAGGCAGGGCTAGGTATGGCAGGGCTAGGTATCGGCATTCTGGCGATGGGCGCGGGAACAATGGCTCAAGCGTTTGGTACTATCATAAGATTTTTCACCGGTGACAAAGACCCTCTAACTCAAGCATCTGAAATGCTGTTCCGACTACAAGCAGTTAACCTCGATAGAAAGAAAATTGAAGACAACGGTGCATCTCTGATGGCATATGCTAAGGCTATGGCAGCAGTGGCAGCTTTGGGAGCAGGAGCAGGAATCGCCGACGCAATGCGAAGTTATTACGATGGTATTGGTAAGCTGTTTGGTGCTACCCCTCCTTACAAAGACTTAGAAAAGTTCTCACAGTTACAGGTTGATCCGGCAAAAGTAAAGATTAATTCAGACTCATTTGTAGAATTTTCTCGTGCAATGGCTTCTTATAGCGGGTACGGAGACGGACTAAGCGTAATAACATCTTCACTTGCACAAGCAACCGTTAGTTTCTTCAACACAAATCCACCGGAAAAACAAGTCGTAGAGTTCTCGAAATTAAAGATTGATCCAAAACAAACTAGTATCAACGCAACTGGGTTTGTAGAATTCTCTCGTGCAATGGCAGCATATAAAGGCGGCGTGGGGTTGAGAGAGGCAGTTAGTATAATTGCAGGAGCTAAGCTATCTATGTTGTTTGGGATGGATGGGCCAATCAAAAGTTTCGAAAATTTTGCTGCTATAAACGTTGGTCCAAAAGCGGCCGAAAACTCACAAGCATTCTTGAATTTCTCTAAGGCTATGGGAGTGCTTTCAGGCGGCAGTGGCGGAGGATGGTTTAATAATTTAGTTAGCAACTTAAGAGAACCTGTAGCAAGAACCGTAGCAAGAACAGTAGATAGCGGCAGAGAACTTGTCACGCAAGTCGGTACGGCAGTAGGAGATTTTGCTAGGGGTCTATTCACTAGACCCGGTCCAGATAGCACGGCTCTCAATTTTATAGGTAGGATAGAATCAGGAAACAACTATAACAAGCTAGTCGGCGGAAGGGTAAAAAATGATCCTCCGTTAACCAGTATGACTGTCGGTCAGGTAATGGCTTATCAAGATACAATGAGGGATAACGGACATGAATCAACTGCTCTTGGAAAATATCAGATTATCAAAGGAACTCTCGGTGGCATAGTCAGATCCGGAACAGTAAATCCCAATGATCAATTTAGTGAAACCACGCAGGATAAGGCAGCGGTTTACCTGATGAATGTGCGCGGCAGAGAGAGATTCCGATCCGGCAGACTCGGTGTAGATCAATATGCAAATAATCTTGCAAAAGAGTGGGCAAGTTTGCCGATGCCAAATGGTAGAAGTTACTATGCAGGTGTCGGCAGCAACAATAGTTTAACATCCAGAAGTGATTTTGTGAGAAGCTTGCAGGCAAGAGACGGTGGAATAATGTCAGGTCCTTCAACCGGATACCCGATCGAACTGCACGGCACTGAATTAATAATTCCAATCGACTCCAACTCAATTCTTTCTAAACTAGCTTCAACCAGCGCAGAGGCTGTAGCAAAAGACTTGCAACGTAAGAGTGTCAAGGCTGTTCCTAAACCAACTTCTACTACTGGTATTCCTAAAAAAACAGTCGGAATCAGCAAAGAAATGATTTATGCATTGTCTGCGAAGTTTGATAGTGTAGTCAACAAGATAGAAAGCACTGATCAAGTTCAGAAGAAGTTGTTGAAACAGGTGCTTTGACACTAAATAGACTACGATAAGAGAACAGGTACCTATGTCATACAAGAAGAAATTCCTAAACAAGAGCGGTATATCTAGTCCGATCTCTGGCATGAACAGTAACGCCGGAGCTTGGAATAACTCACCTGGTACTCAGGATGGGTATAACAGTACTGAGTTTGGATATAAGAACTACATGTCCAGACTACCGGAAGTATATACCGGTCACCCAAATCGTATCGAACGTTATAATCAATACGAGATGATGGACGTTGATGCTGAGATCAATGCGTGTCTAGACATTCTTGCAGAATTCTCCACTCAGCGCAACGAACACAACAAGACTCCGTTCTCTTTCGAATACAAAGATGACCCTACTCCGCGTGAAGTAGAACTGCTCACTAAGCAGCTACAACAGTGGTGCAAGCTTAATGAATTCGATGGTCGTATGTTCAAGATTTTCCGTAACGTTGTAAAGTACGGTGACCAAGTCTTTGTCCGTGACCCAGAAAACTTCAAGCTATACTGGGTTGATATGGTAAAAGTCATCAAGGTTATTGTTAATGAATCTGAAGGCAAGCAACCGGAACAGTATGTCATCAAAGATATCAACATCAATCTACAGAACTTATCAGTAGCACAGAAAACCAATACTGACTTTGCTGCTAACCCAGCAACTGGATTAGGTGGCAGCGGCGGCGGAACAAACACACCCTATACTGTTCCTGCAATGCCCTATAACACATCTGGTTCAAGATTTACTTTGGGTCAGTCTGAATCAGCAGTAGATGCAAAGCATATCGTTCACTTGTCACTTACTGAAGGGCTTGATAGATTCTGGCCATTCGGTCAATCGATTCTAGAGAACATCTTTAAAGTTTACAAGCAGAAAGAACTTCTAGAAGACGCTGTTCTTATCTATCGTGTACAACGTGCTCCTGAACGTAGAATGTTCAAGATCGATGTTGGCAACATGCCATCTCACTTAGCAATGGCATTCGTTGAGCGGGTTAAGAACGAGATTCACCAACGAAGAATTCCCTCAGTATACGGTGGACAGTCAATCGTTGATGCTTCGTACAATCCACTATCAATGAACGAAGATTACTTCTTCCCGGTCACTGCTGAAGGTCGCGGATCATCAGTCGAAGTTCTTCCTGGCGGCCAGAATCTTGGTGAAATCGATGACTTGAAATACTTCAACAATCGTCTTGCTCGTGGTCTTCGTGTACCTTCATCATACTTGCCAACTGGACCAGATGATAACACCACACCACTAAGTGACGGGCGTGTCGGTACTGCGATGATTCAAGAATTCAGATTCAATCAGTATTGTGAAAGACTACAAAACTACATGGCTATGAAGCTTGATGAAGAATTCAAGCTGTTCTTGCGCTGGAGAGGTTTCAATATTGATACTGGCTTATTCCAGATTACGTTCAATCCACCTCAGAACTTTGCTGCATATCGACAGAGTGAACTGGACAACGCAAGAGTATCAACGTTTGCTAGCATGGAGGCGTTCCCTTATATCTCAAAGCGTTTTGCACTCGAAAGATTCTTAGGACTGAGTGAAGAAGAAATCAAGAAGAATGAGCAGCTTTGGTTAGAAGAAAATGCTGAAGACGTAGTACAAGACCCTAAAGGTTCTGATCTCAGAAACATTGGTGTATCTACTGGAGACTTCCAAGCAGACTCTGATACTGCTGACGAACTTGAAAATGCAGAAATGGAACAAGAGCCAGGCTCACCTGAAACCGCAGGCCCTGTTGCAGGACCAGAGGGTGCAGCAGCAGCAGGTGCTGGTGCAGGTCCCGTAGGCGGCGGCGCAGCTGGCGCTATGCAAATCTAACAAATGCTAAGTTTTGTCAAATTCCTTTTGGTATGGATTTCGCAAAACTTAGCTATTCCATTTTGGATAGTAGGACATGTGCATTTAAGTATGCATATGGGAATCTATAAAGACATTCATATGCTGATAGCTTCGTTGGGTATGCATGTCGTGGTTGCAATTGGCTTTTTGGTAGATTATAAATCACAGAAAGATAAATAATCTTATGCGACTGCTAGAGATGTTTGACCCGCCCGTTCAAGGAATGCAAGATGTCAATTCTGACAATAGCAGACCTGTGTATCGAACATCCCGCAAAACCAAACTAACACTAAAGCAAATCCGCAAATTGCGTCGAATGCTTGACGTTAGAAACTACGAACGTACCACATATCTTAAGAAAGTAAAGAAACAATACGGTGCACCGGCTGCAGGTGATGCCGGCGGCCCTTCAATCTAATCCTACGTAAATCCATTTCGTTAACCGAAACGTAAAAAACTAGTAGTTAATCCGACGTTTTCCTGACTACGGCATAAGTAATTTATACAAAGCCATTTATATCAGGAGAAACAAATCAATGGATATTAGAAAATTTTCGCAACTACACGATCTCATCATCAATGAGGACGTAGATCAGGCCCGTGAACTATTCCACGAAATCGTCGTTGAAAAGTCTCGTGAAATCTTCGAGTCAATTATGGCCGACGACATGGACGATTCTATGGAAGAAAATATGGGCGGCCAAACAGGTGATCTACTTGACGAAATCAATGCTGAAGAATCAGGCGTTATGGAAGACGATGACGAAGCTGACATTGACTTTGATGATGACGCTGAAGAAGCAGGACAAGACCTTACTCATGACATGGAAATGGACAATGACGAAGGCGAAGATTATGAACACGAAGAAGTTGAAGATGCAGTAATCCGCATCGAAGACAAGCTTGACCAATTGATGGCTGAGTTTGAAGAAATCATGGGCGGCGGCGACTTCGGTGACGAAGGCGACGATGAAGCAATGATGGGCGCCGGTGATGAAGACTTCGGTGGCGATGACGAAGAAGATGACGAAGAAGCAATGATGGAAGCTGTACAGCTTCAGAAAGTTTCTGTAACTCACGGTGACAACGGTGTACAAAATAAAAGTGCAGTAGGTTCGGCAGCTAACGCAGGTCAAGCAGGAATGGCAAGCAAGCCAGTAAGATTTGCAGGCAACACTGAATCTGCTCCAAATGGTCCGAAGGCTCCGAGCAATGCATATTCAAAGGGAGAAGGCAATCTTCCAGGTGCAGGCAAGTTCAAGAATGCACCAGGGCATCGCGGCCTCGATCTAGACAAGACTCCAAAGCCTGTCTCAAAAGACGGAGCATCGGGCACCAAGAGTCCAGTAGCAGAGTCACGTAGACCTGCTCGTAGACCAGCACGTTAAGGGAATCTGAGAACAAATGGCTTTGTATCTTAGGGAAAATCTAACCTTCGATAAGGCGGGGTTGATTGTCGAGTCCGTAACAGAAGGCGACGACAAGCTAAAGACCCTATATATGAAGGGGATTTTCATTCAAGGCGGGGTAAAGAACGCAAATGAGCGTGTTTACCCCGTCAATGAAATTCAAGCAGCAGTAGATACATTGAATAAGCAGATTGAAGAAGGTTATTCGGTGTTGGGTGAAGTAGATCACCCAGATGATTTAAAGATTAATTTGGACCGTGTATCTCATATGATCACTCGTATGTGGATGGACGGTCCCAATGGTTTCGGGAAACTGAAAATTCTCCCAACTCCAATGGGTCAACTCGTAAAGACTATGTTGGAATCAGGAGTCAAACTAGGCGTATCCAGTCGTGGATCAGGTAATGTAAACGATGTGGATGGCCGCGTCAGTGATTTTGAAATAATCACTGTAGACATCGTAGCTCAACCAAGCGCACCAAACGCATACCCTAAGGCAATTTATGAAGGCGTCATGAATATGAAGCATGGTCATAAAATCCTTGAGATTGCTAAGGAAGCGGGCGGCGACAGAAAAGTACAGAGATTCTTAGGTGCAGAAGTAAAACGTCTCATCTCAGAACTCAAATTATAATAAGGGGATTAAAGCATGTTAGATGCTATCAAGCCACTACTCGAAAGCGGCCTTATTAACGAAGATATCGGGGTTCAGTTAAATGAAGCCTGGGAAGCTAAGTTAAATGAAGCTCGCAATGAGATTCGTGCAGAACTCCATGAGGAGTTTGCTAATCGCTACGAGCATGATCGTAGCGTGATGGTCGAAGCCCTTGATAAGATGATGACAGAAAATCTTTCAGAAGAAATTGCAGAATTTGCATCTGAAAGAAAAGCAATGAACGACGACCGTGTAAAAGCTCAATTAAAGCTACGCGAAAATGCAACAAAGTTCAATGACTTCATGGTTACTAAACTAGCCGAAGAAATCAGAGAATTGCGTTCTGATCGCCAGCTTCAGACAGAAAACAACAAGAAGCTAGAACAATTCATTGTTCATGCTTTAGCTCGTGAAATCAAAGAGTTCTCTCAAGATAGACAAGCAGTTGTGGAAGCTAAAGTCAAGCTCGTTACTGAAGGCCGCAAGCAACTTAATGCACTCAAAGCAAGATTCATTGCAGAAAGCGCAAAGAGAGTCAGTTCAGTCGTCACATCACATCTCAAGGCTGAGTTATCTCAGCTTAAGGAAGATATCAAGCTCGCCAAAGAAAACAATTTCGGTCGCAGGATCTTTGAATCATTCGCAAGCGAATTCTCTGTAACTCATCTAAATGATAAGGCAGAGACTCGTAAGGTGATGAAGGCACTTGCATACAAAGACCGTCAACTTGCCGAAGCCAAATATAGATTGTCAGAAACAACTAAGTTGGTTGAAAGCAAGGATCGTGAAGTCAGAATTATCAAGGAATCAACTCATCGTGAAAGAGAACTAGGCAAGCTCCTAGGAACTCTGAATGCTGAGAAGGCCTCAGTAATGAAGACTTTACTAGAAAGCGTCCAGACACCAAAACTGTCTGCCGCATTCGATAAGTATTTGCCAGCAGTCCTTAATAACGGTTCAACACAGCCAACTTCAATGAAGAAGACTTTGAATGAATCTGTTATTGGAGAAGCTACTGGTAATAAAGCTGCCAAGAAAATTGAAGAAATCGATTCGTATGACACAGATAATGTAATCGATATTAAGCGCCTGGCAGGGCTTTAATTAGACATATTTTAGGAGAATAACATAATGTCAAAAATACTCTTAGAAAGCCGTTGGGGAGAGACTAAAGACGCCCTGCTTGAAGGCTTGAAAGGCAATCGCAAATCAACGATGAGCGTATTGCTAGAAAATACAAAGAAGCAGTTGCTCGCTGAAAGCTCAGCTGGTACTACAACTGCTGGTAATATCGCAACACTTAACCGCGTTATTCTTCCAGTAATTCGTCGTGTCATGCCAACTGTTATCGCAAACGAACTCGTCGGCGTTCAGCCAATGACTGGCCCAGTTGGTCAGATTCACACTCTACGTGTTCGCTATGCAAATAGCTTGACTGATAACTCAGCAGCAGCAACTTCAGTAGTTGCTGGTGAAGAAGCACTATCACCGTTCAAGATTGCACAGGCATACTCACGCGTTCCTCTAGATGCAACAAGCACTAACTTCTACACTGGTGCTGATACTGCTTCACTAGAAGGTAACGGTGGTAAGCAGATTTCTGTTCAGATCCTTCGTCAGGCCGTAGAAGCCAAGTCACGCAAGCTACAAGCTCGTTGGACTTTCGAAGCTGCACAGGACGCACAATCACAGCACGGTATCGACGTAGAAGCAGAAATCATGGCTGCTCTTGCACAAGAAATCACTGCTGAAATCGACCAAGAAATCTTGCTCTCACTTGCAACTCTTGCTTCAACTGAATTCACATTCAACCAAGCAACTGTTTCAGGTACTGCCACTTACGTTGGTGACGAACATGCTGCTCTAGCTGTTCTTATCAACCGCGTTGCAAACTTGATCGCACAACGTACTCGTCGTGGTGCAGGTAACTGGGCTGTTGTTTCACCAGCTACACTTACTGTTCTTCAGTCAGCTACAACTTCAGCATTCGCTCGTACAACTGAAGGCACTTTTGAAGCTCCAACTAACACCAAGTTTGTTGGTACTCTTAACGGTGCAATGCGTGTATTTGTTAACTCATATGCACCAGACACTCAGCCAGTACTCGTAGGATACAAGGGTTCATCGGAAACTGACGCAGCAGCATTCTACTGCCCATACATTCCGTTGATGTCTTCTGGCGTTGTTCTTGATCCGTCAACTTTCGAGCCGGTCGTTTCGTTCATGACGAGATATGGCTACATAGAATTGACGAACACCGCGAGCAGTTTTGGTAATGCCGCGGATTACGTTGGCGAAATTGCGGTCCAAAATTTGACGTTTCAATAAGAAAATCAATGACTTACGAGATAATCGCGAGTCAACGATTGAACTTCAAACTGGAAAAGGGTGCTTTGGCACCCTTTTCTTTTGACTTTAAATAGTGGAATGTGATATTATGTATAAATACTTTCATGTTCAAAGAAAACAAATACACCAACTTGTATAACAAGTTAATAGAACGCTCAGTTGAACGCAACTGGAAAAAAGCGCCAGGCAGAGAATGCCATCATATCATTCCTCAATCATTGGGCGGATCAAACGATAAGAGTAACTTAACTTATCTGTCTGCCCGAGAACACTTCATCTGCCATTGGCTGTTAATCAAGATGACAGAAGGCGAAGCAAGAAGCAAGATGCTATATGCATTGATGGGAATGCGAGCAATGAGTGATGTTCATCAACGTTATTCTTCATCCGTGACTTCTAGGGTATATGAAAAATATAGAATAGAACATGCATTGAATCATTCTGAAAGAATGAAGGGCAAACCGGCTTGGAACAAAGGTCAAAAACTTGAAGGTGAAGAGTTGGAAAAACACAGAGAAAGAACACGAAATAGAAAGATAGATCCTATCAAACAGGCTGAGGGTCAAGCAAAAAGAGTTGCTAAAATATTAGGAAAAAAGCAGAGTGAAGATACTAAACTCAAGAAAAGCTTAGCTCTTAAAGGCAAATCGAAAGGTCCTATGAGTAAGGAACAAAAGATAAAACGTTCTATCACAATGACTGGACAAAAGAAAAAAGAAGGACACGCTGATAATGTCCGTAACGCTACATTAGGAAACATCTCCATAAACAAAGATGGTGCTGAGAAGAAAGTTAAGCGTGATACACTTGATCAATGGTTAGCAGATGGGTGGGCATTGGGTGGAAAGAAACGCTCGTTGGCACGGTAGTAACTGTAAAGAACAACGATAAATATAATGTCGGAGTTTAACAATGAGTGCAGACCTATTTAGAAAATACGTTGATATCATCAATGAGAATAGCAAACCTACGCCTGATGATAAAGAAACTCTGACAATCAATAAATTAGAAAAGCTTGCTCCTTCTTTAGTGCGACTAGAAAAAACCAACCCAAAACATCCAGCAGTCGTGTACGCAGCGTCAAGAAATCTTACTCCGCTTGCTAAACAGCATATATTTGTAGCTGATAACCTAAAATCTTGGGCGAATGATAAATTAACACGATATATGAATGTCCCCGATCTGCGAGCAGAAGGTGCCTATCTGTTGATGCCGTACTTTGATAAAACTGGAATTGTCGCTGCTATAAAATGCCGAGCAGTTGACCCGGATGCAAAGACTCGTTATTTAGAACTAAATACCTCCTCAGACCGAAAAAAACCAAAAATATTTGGGTTATCTAAAATAGATCCTAACAAGAAAATTTATGTCCTAGAAGGTGAGATTGATTCAGCATTTATACCAAATGCTATTGGCATGTCCGGTGGCGGGGACATTACGTTAAATCTCAAATATTTGCCTTACCCTAAGCAACAATACATCATTGTATATGACAATGAACTTGACAAATCAACCACAGTCTCTAAGATGGTTCAATCTATCCTTAGCCATTACAATATTTGCATATGGCCAAAAGAGATGGAAAAATACAAAGATGTCAACGACATGGTTAACGCAGGATACACTGTTGCCGATATCGTGAAGACTATAAACAACAACACATTTGCAGGAAGTGCAGCGATTGATGTCCTAAAGCAAAGAAAAGCCAGTTTAAAGACTCCAAACTCCGGAGACATTTGGACCAAAGTAACTGAAGAACAAGTAGACGAATATACTTCAAAACAGGAACAAACTACTAAACCTATTCCCGAACTTGACAAATTTTTAACAGACTTGTATCCATTGAAGTCTTCTCTAAACCCAGAGTTTTGGACATCAAATGAGGAGCTAAAACCTAACATTCAAAAAGCAATGCTTACGTGGGCAGATAAGTTTATCAGCGAAATGCGAATAAACAAAGCTAGGGTCGTTGATATTCAGTTCAAGGGTTCTTTGGCAAACTATGTATACCATGATGCATCTGATATTGATGTTCATATCATTGTTGATCGTGAGCCACCGAATGCTGAGATGGCAGGTATCTTAGAAAAGCAACGCAAGTACTTCAATGATACTAACAATTACACTATTTTCGGATACCCTGTGGAATTTTTCATTAAGGTAGACGGTGAGGTTCATTCCTCTGATGCAGTATATTCTGTCCTTAAAGGTGATTGGATTAGGAAACCGAATCCTGTCAAAAATAAAGAAATAGATAGTATCAAGAAATATTTTATTCCGTGGTATAATTCAATGCTAGAAGCATATAATAGTACATTAAGTAAAACAAAGGACAAGGAACGCGCGTTGAATGCTGCGCTCAAGTCCTTTGCAGTTGCACAAGATAAACGAAACACTGTCCTTGATGGTTCGCCTGGTGCAGAATATAAGCCAGAAAATTTAGCCTTCAAAGCTATTAAAAGGACAAAATTATTCTTGTTTCTACAGACAGAAAAAAGAAGATTTGATCTTGAGAAGCAGACACTAGCTCAATAACAAGGTGTAACTGTAAAGAACGCTAAATACAGCTATGCGAATCATAGAAATACTCACTGAAAGCAAAGCGATATCATTGGCGATGAAAGCCTATGCAAACTTGTCAAGTGCAGCACGGTATGCTATTGATTCTTGGGAAGCAGCAAATTGGCATACTGGTAGCTTAGCCAAACACATCGAAGCCAATGACGATATCGCACAAGAGATAGAAACAGCATTCCAGCCTGTGCGTGATTCTATTCCCGGTGATACGATCATGTTGTATCGAGGCATCATCCCAATTCAAAATTATGATGATTGGAAAAATCGGACATTAGAATCTTGGACATCGGACAAGCGTGTTGCAGAATACTTTGCCGGGCTTCGTTATCGACAGACATCCAAAGAAAGACACCTGTATAAAATACTCTCAAACAATGAGATCGATGACATAGTAAGAAAGTACGAGAAGACTGGGTTCGTTAGATTCAACAACCTGTATTTTCTTAGAAACAAAGAAAATCCAAAATATTACGATATCTATGATAAAGATAAACAGTATCTCACTGACGGAGATGATCTGCGTGAACACATCGAAGATGAGATGAGCTGGCGAAAAGAGCATAATGCCGAAAAACTTGGACAAGCTCAAGTTTTTGCAGAACCGATCGACAAGAATAAAATTGTTTGGATCACTAATAACTTGAATTCAAAGGAATTCATAGTCAGAGCCAGATAGATTATTTACATAAATACATCTAGACAGGAACACTCATGAAAAAACTATTACTTGCAATCGTCACAGTGTTGACACTAGTTACTCCGGCACTTGCACAGAAAACTCCAGTTGGGGTGACATATGATACTATAGTTGTAAGAGTAATCGACGGTGATACTGTAGTGATTGCAGCACCTTTTCTGCCTGCTCCACTAAAGCCGGAACTTGCAGTAAGAATTTTTGGTGTGGATACTCCTGAAAAAGGCTTTCGCGGTCAATGCGAGAGTGAAAGACGACTCGGAGAGCAGGCTTCTGTCTTTACTAAAAACATAATCAAATCCACTACAAGGCATCAAGTTATTATATATGAGTGGGACAAGTACGGTGGTCGAATATTAGGTGATATGATTCTTGATGGTACGAGTCTTCGTTCATTGCTGATCAGGAACGGCTTTGCTCGTGAATATTATGGTGATACAAAGCAATCTTGGTGCAACTAAGAAATCCTAGTATCACCGTCTACTGTTGCGTTTAGTATTGATTTCTTACCAGTACGAACTTTCTTATTGTGTAGTCTAGAACAATTAGCACAAAGTGTCAATAGATTTTTCTTTGACCTGTCGTTCTTGTTACCGTCTTTTAATACTAAGTCTAGCTGACACTTATCTTCCGGTATAAAACCGCACTGCTCACATACGACTTGCTTGTGCTGTAGATGCTTGAATCTACCGTTATACATGGCCTTAGCGCAGTCAACACAGTACTTGTGCCACTTCTGAAATCCATGCTTGCTCTTCCCGTTTGGTTTAGCAAGAGAAAACTTGCAATGAGCGCAGATAGGTCTTGGTTGCTGCTGTGTGATCATTTTTTATTTAGTAAAACAAAGCTCTCCTGTGATCTTTATTCCACTGTCCAAAAAATATTTCTAAGATAAATACTTGATAGGACGATAGGCGAACAAGATGTCAGCAGAACCTTTCAATTCACTCGGCGGATTTTCAGTAAACATCCCACCTATCCAGGTGATCGATGCGAACGGAAATGTGATAACCAATGTGCTTGCTTTGTCAGGCAACGTTGCTGCTAATGCAGTCTATTCTAATAACTATTTTTATGCCAACGGTGCGCCTTTTACTGGTGCAGGTCCAGGCGGTACTAACACACAAATACAATTCAATAACAACGGTTCCTTCGGTGGAATTCCGAACGCAACTTGGAACGGCAACATCCTTTCATTAGGAAATGTCTCTGCTCTTTCGATCGGCGGCGGTAGTAGTGGTTATTTCTTACGAACAAACGGCAACGGTGTATTAACTTGGGCAGCGGGAGTATCTAATAGCACTCCGGGAGGTTCTAATACTCAGGTACAGTTCAACGACGACGGCGCATTAGTAGGTAACACCGGATTCACCTTTAACAAAGACCTCGGTACATTGTCGGTATTGAACGCAAATGTTACAGGTAATGTAACGGCGAATGCGTTCTATGGTAACGCTACCCCAACAACTTTTAAAACTAGTGATAAGATACTGTATGTCGCAACCAACGGCAACGATGCTAACAACGGCGACATTAACAAACCCTTCTTAACAATAAAGGCTGCGTTGGCTGCCGCAAGCGCCGGCGGCTTCTCAGTTCATGTGGCTCCGGGTTCATACACCGAAGCAAATCCTGTTACTATTCCAGCAAACGTAGCGTTGATGGGTGACAACCTCAGAAGCGTATTCGTAACACCACAGACTCCTTCTGCTGACTTATTCTATGTGCGTAACGGTTCCTACGTTTGGGGTATCACTATCAGAAATTATCTAGCTAATGGATTCAGTTATGATCCGTCAACTCCTACCCAAAATGTTTTTGTCAGCCCTTACATTCAGAATCTAACCTCATCTACTACAACCGGTACTGCTGTCTACATTGACGGAAACAATGTGAGTAGCATTAGTACTAAGGCAATGATCGTTGGTTTCTTTACTATCATCAACCGCGGTGGCAAGGGCATTCACATCGTAAACTCAGGCTATAGTCAATTAGTTAATATCTATACTATTGCATGTGACATCGGTATTGAGGTAGAGTCTGGCGGGTTCTGTACACTGAACGGAAGTGATTGCTCAATTGGTAACTACGGGCTGGTTGCAGATGGATATGGACCACTACAAACAAGTGGTACTATAGTTTCTGAGTTTCAGGGCGTGTTCGTACTCAACAACCTGTCAAGTGGTCAACCGCATGTTAATACTATCATGTTAATACAAGACGACCCAGAGTTTTACACGATTGATACGATTATACCCAATCAACCCGCTGCAGGACAAGCAACGGTAGCTGTACAACAAGTCTTTAATGCAGAAACATCTGTAGTTGGCAAAACCGTTTCGTTCTATGTGCGTAGCTCAATTATCGCAAGCGCACACACATTCGAGTACGTAGGCGCAGGAACTAATCCAGCGACTGCACTACCGCAATATGGCGGTATACCTATTGAAGCTAATGAAGTCATCGCAACAAACGGTGGCGTGATAACATTCACGAGTACAGATCAAAAAGGTAACTTTAAAGTCGGTCAAGGGTTTACTATTAACCAAGCTACCGGGGTTATTACCGGTGACTACTTCTATCAAAGTTTGTTTGCTCAGATGACTCCGTTTATATTAGCTTTGGGTTCAGATTAATGAAAAGGGAAAAGTCATGCCAGCCGCATTAAACAATTTTAGATCAACACTCGTCGATTTGACAAGTGTTACCGGTAATGTATATACCCCTCCGCTTGGATACGCCACTGTAGTGTTGATGGCTCAAGTAAGTAATAACGGTGCCAACACAATACAAATCTCATCTGGTATACTAAGAAATTCCAACTACACCTCGCTAATAAACGAAGCCAGTATTCCTGCAAATGATTCCTTTAGCGTGTTGACTGGAAGACTGATCTTAAATTTTGGAGACATACTACAATTTACTAGCAGTGATGATACTAGCGCACAGCTAGTGTTAAGCTATTTAGAAACCCTAGTAACTGGATAAAAGCATATGGCCAACACACCCAAACTTCTAAGCGGCAGAGTACCCGTTACTCCATATAGTGAACTAACTAACTCTCGCCATGAGTTTTTAGGACTCAGCCAAGCTGAACCAAATCTTGGTACAGGAAGTGACGGATCGATCTTAACCATATCCACGAACAATCAAAGAGTTTTCAGCAATACAATAGCAATATCCGGTAACACAGCTACAATCAAGAATTTAGATGTTACTGGGAATATCATTGCTGTTAATATTACTGCAAACGGAAATGCTAATTTCAGCGGCAATACCGTAAGCTTAGGTGCTGTTTCTAATCTAAAAATCACCGGAGGAAATACTGGGCAAGTCTTAACGACTGACGGTGCCGGCAATTTAAGCTTTACAACACCGAGCGCGGCTTCGGGCGGAAACATCTATGTGTTTACCCGCTCAGCCAGCATAGTATACATTGAAGTCCAGTTGGGCAGCATCACAATTGTAGGGAGAACGGGAAATACGGCAATTCCTGTTCAACCATAAGATGCATAAATACAAGAGAAATATAGGATAGAGTTATGGCAGATTATTTTCCGTTGATTGTTAATTCAGCAAATTCCACCATCAACGAACTACCTGCGGGCGATAATCTAACGTTAGCTAATAGCAATATAGTAAACGCAGGCAACATTAGTGCTAACTTCTTCATCGGTAACGGTAGCCAGCTAACAGACATTCCAGTTGGAACTAGTCTTTCTAATGGTAACTCAAGCATAAACATTCCCCAGGCAAACGGCAACATAAACTTTACAGCCACGGGCAACGCTAATGTATTAGTCATTACAGGCACCAGCCTCAATGTTATCGGTAATATAATTCCCGGTGCTGATGATGTTTATGATTTAGGTCGTGCTAATGCTCGCTGGCGCAATGGTTATTTTGGTGGCAACACGATTTATCTCGATACTGCATCTATCAGTGTAGACGCAAACGGTTTCGTTGTCATCACTAATCAATCGGGCGGCTCCTTCATGGTTGAAGGTAATACTCAATCTGACACTACCTCAATAGTAAACGGTACAAGTAACGTAAAAGTTTATGCTAGCGGAAATGTTGCAACAACTGTCGGCGGAGTCGCTAATGTGTTGTTGGTTACATCAGCCGGAGCAAACTTGACAGGTAACTTGACAGTAACCGGCGTCAAGACTGATAATCTATATTATGCTAACGGTAATCCTTGGGACTTAAGTAACCCTGCCGGTAGCAATACACAAGTTCAATTTAACAGCAATGGTGATTTTGGCGCTAGTGCAAACTTCACCTTTAATAATTCTACTAGTACCGTTCAAATAGACGGGAATCTTGTTGCTAATACAATGCAACTGGGTTCAGGCTTGTACGCATGGTCTAAAACATTCGTACATCTTGCTAATAGCACATCAAATACTGATCAAGCATTGTATAGCGTTTCCACTGAAAACGTCTCTGGCGCAGATTTTCACATCATCGCCACAGACGCTACAGCTGGAACAAGACAATCATCCAAAATCTCATGTGTCGTATATGACGGCCAAGTTCAAAACAATGAATATGCCGGATTATACATCAACGGGGGAGTTGGTCAATTTTCAGTTGAGTATAATCCGGGCGCCCCTCCGATACTACAATTGAGGGTAATTCCTGACAATAATAGTCTAACAACATACAAGATGTTGATTACTTTATTTGCAGAATAATAATAAATAAAGCAGACAGGTCGTAAAGGCGAACTGACTAACACAAAAAGGAAACAAAAAAAATGTCAATCAAACCACTAAATTCTATTGCGGGTTACTCAGTTGGTGAGTTCCCGTCAACAACTATCATCGATGCCAACGGTAATGTCAGTACTGGAAATATCGCAGTAACTGCCCTTGCTAATCTAGGCAATGTTGCAAACGTCAAAGTTTCTGGCGGTTCTTCTGGCCAAGTCATCCAGACAGACGGCGCAGGTAATCTGTCGTTCGTTACTATTGGTACTGCATCCCTAAGCAACGGTAATTCTAACGTTTCGGTATTAAACAACAGCAACATCAACTTCTCAGTAGCAGGTAATGCGAATGTTGTAACGTTCACCGGAACTGGTGCCAACGTTGCTGGTACCGGTAACTTCACCGGTAACGTATCAGTCGGCGGATTGTTGACTGACAACATCTATCATGCAAACGGCGCGCCATTTGACTTGCAACAAGCTGCTGGAACTAACACGCAAATCCAGTACAACATGAACAATAACTTTGCTGCAAGCGCAAACTTCACATTCAACGACACCACAAACGTATTGACTGTAACTGGAAACATCGCTGCATCTAATGCTAACTTAGGAAATGCTGCAACTGCAAACTTCTTCTTCGGTGCAGGTAACAACTTAAGCAACATTCAAGGCGCTAACGTATCCGGTCAAGTTGGCAACGCATTGGTAGCAGGTACTGTTTATACTGCTGCTCAACCAAACATCACATCAGTTGGTACACTAACTTCACTTGATGTTACTGGAAACCTTTCTGCAGGCAATGCTAACTTAGGCAACGCTGCAACTGCAAGCTTCTTCTTTGGTGCAGGTAACAACCTAAGCAACATCCAAGGTGCTAACGTATCTGGACAAGTCGGTAACGCACTTGTTGCAGGTACAGTATACACTAACGCACAACCAAATATCACATCAGTTGGTACACTAACTTCACTTGATGTTACTGGAAACCTTTCTGCAGGCAACATCTCTACAGGTGGTTCAGGTGGCAACATTACAATGTCAGGTGGCAACTTGACCGGTGCAAATGTTATCAGTGCAAACTTATTTACTGGCACACTAACAACTGCTGCTCAACCAAATGTCACTTCTGTTGGTACATTGACTGGATTGACTGTTGGTAATGCATCTGCAAATGTAGTATTCGGTAATGGCACTATTAATGCAACTGGTAATATTACTGCTGCTAACTTCATTGGTAACATTTCAGGTAACATTACTGTTCCTGGTAGCAATACAGAAGTTATTTTCAACGATGCAGGTTTAGCAGGAGCTAGTAATGCATTCACGTTCAGCAAGGCAGCAAACTTATTGACTGTAACTGGTAACCTATCTGTCAGTAACGCTAACTTAGGAAATCTTGCAACAGCAAACTTTGTTGCCGGTACACTAACAACTGCTGCACAGCCTAACATCACTTCAGTTGGCAATCTATCAGCATTGGAGGTAACTGGAAACATTCTAACCAGTGCAAATCTTATAACTAACCTAATCGTTGGTCAATCAACTGGCGTAACTGTAACTGCAACTGGTACAAATCAGAACATCACTCTAGTTCCAACTGGTACTGGTAATGTAAACGTAAGCGGCAAGATTGTAGGTAATCTTGCAACACCAGTAGCAAGCACTGACGCAGCTACTAAGCAATATGTTGATGACGTTGCTCAAGGATTGCACATTCATGCTTCTTGTAACGCAGCTACAACCGGTACGCTAGCAACTATCTCAGGTGGTACTGTTACATATAACAACGGTACTGCTGGTGTCGGCGCAACACTAACAACTACAGGAACATACACAACCATTGATGGTGTTGCACTATCAGATGGAATGCGTATTCTCGTTAAAAACGAAGCAGCTCCTGCAAATAACGGTATCTATGTAAGAACAAGTGCTACTGTATTGACTCGTGCTACTGACTTTGATACTGGTGCTGAGATTCAAGGCGGTGACTTCACTTTCGTTACTGGCGGTACTCAGTATGACTCAACTGGTTGGGTGCAAGTTGACGAAGTTACTACAGTCGGTACGGATCCAATTGAATGGCTACAGTTCTCTGGTGCTGGTGAATATAGTGCTGGCACTGGATTGACACTTGCAGGTAGTGTATTCAGTATCACTAATACGACTGTCACTGCTGGTTCATATGGCAATGGTGATAGTGTTGCAACATTCACTGTAAACGCACAGGGTCAATTGACAGCAGCAGCTAACGTTGTGATTACTGCAAATGCTGCTAACTTGTCAGGTACTGCACTTAACTCAAATATCGTAACTTCAAGCTTGACAAGTGTTGGTACACTTGGCTCACTTTCGGTAACTGGTAATATTACTTCAGGTAATGTTTATGCTAACGCAGGTACTATTGGAGCTTCATTGCTTACTGGTACATTAACAACAGCAGCACAACCAAACGTCACATCTGTTGGTACGCTAGCCAACTTAACTATTGCTGCTAATGGCAACATCGCTATGAGCGGTGCTGACTCTCAAATTAGTGGTGCAAATGTTATCAGTGCAAACTTACTAACTGGTACATTAACTACTAATGCTCAAACAAACATCACAAGTGTTGGTACACTAACTTCACTTGCTGTAACAGGTAATGTGTCAACTGGTAATATTTCTGGAACAGCAGCAAATCTAACAACTGCTAATGTTACTGGAAACGTTATCATCGGCAACTCTACTGTATCGGCAGCGACATTAACTACATCTGCTGCCACAGCAGGACAAATTATTGCTCAGTTCCCAGTTTCTGGGGTGACTGGAGTAGAATTCTTAGTTAAGGGCATTGATTCAGGTGGTGCAAAGTACTCAGTAGCAACTGTTCAGGCTGTCACAGACGGTGCGAACGCAGACTTTACTGTGTTCGGTGGCGTGACGTTAGGTGGCTACACCGGTTCACTAGCAGTGAGCGTAGGCGGCGGAAACTTGAGACTTCAAGTCACTCCGGCAACTGCAAACAGCACTGTTTGGACAACTCAGTATCGCTTTATCTAACAGAATATAATACAGTCCTCAACTTTGTACGTAAAACTACAAAGTTGAGGACACTATTCAACTTTGTAGTGAGATAAATACGAATATGAATAGATAAGACAACATAGATTTATTTAAGGACAGGGACACCCCAAAATGGCATTTAAACCCTTTAATGGCGCAAACGGATTTTCAGTAGGACAATCAACTCCTATTAGTATTGCTGACGCCAACGGTAACATCACTGCAAATGGTATTACTGTATCAGCGAAATCAAACTTAGGTCCAATCGGCAATGTGATTATTACAGGGGGGTCTTCTGGCCAAGCTATTACTACGGACGGTGCAGGAAATCTGACGTTCACTACAGTTGGCGGCTCCGGTACACTGAGTAACGGAACTTCAAATATACAAGTATTAAACAACGCCAATATTACATTTAGTAGTACTGGCAATGCTAACATCATGGTTGTTACCGGTACTGGCGTTAACGTCGCCGGTACTTTAAATGCTACAGGTAACGCTAACGCAGGTAACTTTGGTACTGCACAAGTTCTTGCAAGTGCTAATGTAACCTCTCCTCAACTTATCAGTAACGTGTCAACCGGTACTGCTCCGCTGGTAGTATCATCTACTACGCTCGTTTCAAATCTTAATGCTGATCTATTAGACGGTCTTAACTCAGCCACAGCAAATACTGCAAGCACTATTGTTGCTCGTGATGCTAATGGTAACGTTTCTGCTAACTTCTTTATCGGTAACGGTAGTCAGTTAACTGGACTCAATACTAGCACTATCTCAAACGGTAACTCAAACGTAAGCATTCCTGCAGCAAACGGCAACGTTAACATCTCTGCTGTTGGTAATGCAAATATAGTTGTTGTAACTGGCACCGGTGTCAACGTTGCAGGCACACTAAATGCTACAGGAAATGCTAACGTAGGTAATCTAGGTGCTTCTCAAGTTCTTGCAAGTGCTAACGTAACTGCCCCGCAATTGATCTCAAACGTAACAACCGGTACTGCTCCACTAGTAGTCACTTCAACTACACAAGTAGCCAACTTGAATGCAGCAACTGCAGGTACTGCAACTTCGGCTACAACTGCCGGTACAGTAACAACTGCTGCTCAACCAAATATCACAAGTGTCGGCACACTAACTGATTTAAACGTTAATGGCAACGCAGTCATCGGTGGAAATCTCGCAATCAACGGTAACTTAACTTATCTAAACGTTGAGACCCTCGCAATAGAAGACCCGATCATCAACTTGCAAACTGGTGCAAACGGCGCAGCTCCTGTAGCAAACAGCGGCAAAGACGTTGGTTCTGCTCTTAATTATTATGATACACAGGCTCGCATCGCATTCATGGGATGGGACGTAAGCAACGTTGAGTTTGGTCTTGCTTCTCAAGCTAGCATAACAAACGAAGTGGTTACCTTCACTACTTACGGTAACTTGCGTGTTGGTAATATCATTGGTAACGGTCAGGCATTGACTGGACTTGCAGGTGGTAACGTCACCGGTGCAGTCGCTTTTGCTACAACTGCAAACGCAGTAGCTGGTGCTAACGTATCTGGACAAGTCGGTAACGCACTTGTTGCAGGTACAGTATACACTAACGCACAACCAAATATCACATCAGTTGGTACTTTGACTTCTGTTGCAGTAACAGGAAATGCAACAGTCGGAAACGTTTATGCTAATACAGGTACAGTTGGTGCCTCGCTGCTTACTGGTACATTAACTACCGGGGCCCAACCAAACATCTCCTCAGTTGGTACTCTTGCTAACTTGTCTGTAACTAGTAACGTAACTGCAGGTAACTTGGTTGGTACATTTGCAAATGGTAACAGTAATATTGCTATCCCGGCTGCAAATGGTAACATCAACATTTCAGCCGGTGGAACACCGAACGAGTTAGTTATCACAAACACAGGTATTAACGTAGCAGGTACACTAAATGCTACAGGAAATGCTAACGTAGGTAACTTAGGTACAGCACAAGTACTCGCAAGTGCGAACGTTACTGCCCCTCAATTGATCTCGAACGTAGCAGTTGGTACTGCTCCGTTCGTAGTTACTTCTACTACTCAAGTTGCTAACTTAAGTGTTGCGACTGCAGGTTCAGCTACAACGGCAGGCACAGTAACTACAGCAGCACAACCTAACATCACTTCAGTAGGCACATTAACTTCTCTCGTTGTTTCTGGAACTAGTAACTTGGGTCCAGTGGGCAATGTCACTATCACAGGCGGCTCAGCTGGTCAATATCTACAAACAAACGGTTCTGGTGTTCTTTCTTGGCAAAGTATTTCAGCCGGCACTAGTATCACAAACGGCAACTCGAACGTCAGCATTCCTACTGCAAACGGCAACGTTAACATCTCTGCTGTTGGTAATGCAAATGTAGTTGTTGTAACCGGCACCGGTGTCAACGTAGCAGGTACATTGAATACTGGTACAGGAAATGCTAACGTAGGTAACTTAGGTACTGCACAAGTTCTTGCGAGTGCTAACGTAACTGCACCGCAATTGATCTCTAACATAACAGATGGTACTGCTCCGTTAATAGTCACAAGTACTACATTAGTACCTAACTTACATGTTGCCCGTGCAAACGTTGCTGACAATATTAACGTAGCAGCTGGATCAGGCAACAACTTCCTCATCTTCGCAAACGCAGCGACAGGCAACGTAGCAGAGCTAACAAGCACTGGTCTCATTGCTAACCTATCAAACAACTCTATTACAGCAACTACTTTCGTCGGTTCACTAAGCGGTGCTGCAACGACAGCTGGCACAGTAACAACTGCTGCTCAACCCAATATCACATCAGTCGGCACGCTAACATTATTAAACTCAAGCGGAACTATAACAGCGCCGGCATTCACCGCAAATACAGGTGTATTTACTGGTAATGGTAATGGTTTAAGTTCAATTGTTGGTGCTAACGTTACTGGTCAAGTCGGTAACGCATTGGTAGCAGGTACTGTTTATACTGCTGCTCAACCTAACATCACTTCAGTCGGAACACTAACTGCACTTGGAGTTAGCGGGAACATTACTGCTGCAAACATTACTGCTAACACGGGTGTGTTCACCGGTAATGGTAACGGTTTAAGTTCAATCGTGGGTGCTAACGTAACCGGCACAGTAGCAAGCGCAACTGCGGCAACGAATGCTTCGGCTCTACTACAAAACACATCAACATCAACTACAGTTTACCCGACATTCACCGCAAGTAGTGCTAATGGCAACTCAGGTGCTCTTATCAATACAGCGATCAGTGCTAACTTAGGTAATGCGAGTATCACAGCAACGACATTTGTTGGTGCATTGAGCGGCGCTGCATCAAGTGCCACAACTGCAGGTACTGTAACAACAGCAGCACAACCAAACATCACTAGCGTAGGTACACTAACTAGTCTTGGAGTAACCGGTAACGTAACTGCAGGCAATGTTTATGCTAACGCAGGTACTATTGGAGCTTTATTGCTAACAGGTACACTAACTACTGCGGCACAACCAAACGTCACTAGTGTTGGTACTTTAAGCGCACTGACTGTTACTGGCAATATAGCAGGTGGAAATCTAACAACTGCCGGTGTACTAAGTGTAACTGGTACTGGTGTCAGTAGTATTGCTGGCAATCTAGACATGACCAGCAACACGATCATCAATCTTGCTACTCCTACTAATGCAAGTGATGCTGCTACTAAGCAGTATGTTGACGACGTTGCACAAGGTTTGCACACACATGATAGTTGTAATGCTGCTACCCAAACTACATTGGCAACGATTTCAGGCGGCACTGTTACATATAACAACGGTACTGCCGGTGTTGGTGCAACACTAACAACTACAGGAACATACACAACCATTGATGGTGTTACATTAAGTAACGGCATGCGAATCCTCGTTAAGAATGAGGCTAACACAGCACACAACGGTATCTATGATCGCACGAGTACAACGGTATTGACTCGTTCATCTGACTTCGATACTCCTACTGAAATGGCTGGCGGCGACTTCACGTTCGTCACTGCTGGTACGCTATACGACAACACCGGTTGGGTAATGACTGATCCGGTCACTACGGTCGGTACAAGTCCTGTTGTTTGGGTACAGTTCTCTGGTGCGGGGGCATATACTGCTGGCACTGGATTGACACTAACCGGTACTCAGTTCAGCATCACTAACACGGCTGTGTCAGCGGGTTCATATGGTAATGGTGATAGTGTCGCAACGTTCACTGTTAACGCACAAGGTCAATTGACTGCTGCAAGCAACGTCGCAATCGCTGCAAACGCTGCTAACTTGTCAGGTACTGCACTCAAATCAACAGTTGTCACTTCAAGCTTGACTAGCGTTGGTACACTTGGCTCACTTGCTGTTACAGGCAACACTACATCCGGTAACTTCATCGGGGTATTTGCTAACGGCAACTCGAATGTTAATATCCCTGCTGCAAACGGCAACGTTAATATCTCTGCTGTTGGTACTGCTAACGTTCTTGTTGTAACTGCAACAGGTGCTAATATTACCGGTACATTGAATACTGGTACAGGTAATGCTAACGTAGGTAACTTAGGTACTGCTACTGCGATCATCACTACTGGTAACATCACAACTATCAATAGCGGCTTGTTGCAGAACGGAACATCAAATGTCGTAGTTACAGCAGCCGGCGGAAACGTTACTCTAGGGGTTGCAGGTACTACAAGAATCACTGCTACATCAGCTGGTGCTAACGTAACAGGTACATTAGATGTAAGCGGTAACGCAACTGCCGGAAACGTTTATGCTAACGCAGGCACTATTGGCGCTTCGCTGCTTACTGGTACATTAACAACAGCAGCACAACCTAATATCACAAGTCTTGGCACTTTGTCAGCCGCAACTATCACTACCGGCAACATCACTACAATCAACAGCGGTCTATTACAAAATGGTAACAGCAATATCGCTATTACTGCAAATGGTAACATCAATATTACAGCCGCAGGCGGCACACCTGAACTAGTAATAACAAGTTCTGGTGCAAATATCAACGGTGTTACATACGCTAACGGTTCTGTAAACATCAATAATGTGTTCAGCTTGTTTAGCAATACTGCATCACTTTCTACAGTATCTCAGACTGCGATTGACTCGTTCACTGCTAATACTGCTGGTTTTGGTAGTGCAAAGTATGTTATTCAGGCTTTTGATACTGTAGCTGGTGTGAGACAGATTTCAGAAGTTCTTGTCACCGCAAACACAACAGCAGCAGTTGCAACAGAGTACGCTATTATTTCTACTAGCGGTACCCCAATCGCAACGTTTGATGTATCGTATGCTTCAAATGCTGTTTCATTGTTAGCAACCGGCTTGTCGGCAAATGCAACACAGTATAAGGTGACAAGACAAGCCATCGCATGGTAATAGTATAAATAACATATATTCCATCTACGGAAAGGGAACTAGGTGGCAAACGACAAAGACTTTAGAGTAAAGAATAGCGTCACTGTCGGATCAACTGAGGTCATTAGTTCTGCTGGTGCATGGGTTGGTTCTCAAACAAACGTTAAAGGTGTACAAGGCCAGCAAGGCGCTGTCGGGGCACAGGGAGTATCGGGTGCTGCGGGTGTAGCGGGAACTCCAGGAGCCGCCGGTGTGAGCGGCGTTCAAGGTTCTCAAGGAGCCCAAGGTACTCAAGGGTTATCCGGCGTTGCGGGAGCAGCAGGCGTTGCGGGAGCAACTGGCGTAACTGGTACTACGGGCCCCGTCGGTGTTCAGGGCGCAGTCGGTGCTCAAGGAGCAGCCGGCGCGACGGGTGTAACAGGTGTTCAAGGTGTTGCAGGCGTCACGGGCGCTACCGGAACTGCAGGTGCTACTGGCACAGCAGGTGCTACTGGATCACAGGGAGCAGCAGGTGCTACTGGCACAACAGGTGCTACTGGATCACAGGGAGCAGCAGGTGCTCAAGGAGTTCAAGGAACACAAGGAGTACAAGGAACACAAGGGCCAGCTGGGTTTCAAGGGCCCGCGGGCCCTGCAGGTGCAACAGGTCCAGCAGGGACACAAGGCTCACAAGGAGCTATTGGTGCTACTGGTGTTCAAGGGCCCACAGGCGCTAATGGAACTGCAGGTGCAACCGGTCCTGCCGGAGTAATCGGAGTAACTGGAACCGCCGGAACTGCTGGAACTGTTGGTGCTACTGGATCACAGGGAGCAGCAGGTGCTACTGGCACAACAGGTGCTACTGGCACAACAGGTGCTACTGGTGCCCCCGGTGCACAAGGTCGTCAAGGAGTACAAGGAACACAGGGGTCAGTCGGGTTTCAAGGGCCCACCGGCCCTGCAGGTGCAACCGGTCCAGCAGGGACACAAGGGGCACAAGGAGCTACCGGTGCTACTGGTACTCAAGGGCCGACCGGTGCTACTGGTTCTGCAGGTGCGACAGGGCCGGCTGGTCTAACCGGAGCAACGGGCACCGCCGGAACTACAGGAACTGCAGGTGCAACAGGTCGAACAGGTGCCCCCGGTGCCAATGGAACTACAGGTGCTACTGGATCACAAGGAGCAACAGGTGCGCCGGGCGCCCAGGGTCGTCAAGGAGTTCAGGGTTCAACAGGACCGACCGGGTTTCAAGGACCAGCCGGCCCAGCAGGTGCAACTGGTCCTGCTGGGGTGCAAGGTTCACAGGGAGCTATCGGTGCTACTGGCCCTGCAGGGCCCGCAGGTGCAACTGGTTCCGCAGGTGCGCCAGGGCCGGCTGGTCGAGGCGGACGAACGGGCACCGCCGGAACTACAGGAACTGCAGGTGCAACAGGTCGAACAGGTGCCCCCGGTGCCAATGGAACTACAGGTGCTACTGGATCACAAGGAGCAACAGGTGCGCCGGGCGCCCAGGGTCGTCAAGGAGTTCAGGGTCCAGCCGGCCCAGCAGGTGCAACTGGTCCCACTGGTCCCGGAGGTGCGACCGGCCCTGCCGGGGTTCAAGGTTCTCAGGGAGCAGCAGGGCCTACTGGTGTTCAAGGACCCACAGGCCCTGCCGGGCTTCAAGGTTTTACGGGCCCCACTGGACCCACTGGACCCACAGGCCCTGCGGGAGCTACCGGGGCACAAGGCGCACAAGGTACTACAGGTGCAGCTGGTGCTCAAGGACGACAAGGAGTACAAGGGTCAGCCGGAGGCTCAGGTCCTACTGGCCCAACTGGCGCAACTGGCCCAACAGGAGTTAATGGGGTTACCGGCCCGCCAGGACCGACTGGCCCAACCGGCGCACAAGGATTTCAGGGCACTGCAGGCCCTCCCGGAGCGAGTGGCGCGCAAGGTCCAGCAGGTCCACAAGGAACTACATCGACTCCAAATGTGTCAGCTTTGGGATTGAACACTCCAGCAGGTCCTACAGGAACCATTCGTGCAACAGGTGATGTTACCGCATTCTACTCTGACAGAAGATTCAAAAAAGAAATTAAAGTCATCGACAATTCCCTTGAAAAAGTTCTTTCGCTGACAGGGATTTATTTCACACAGAATAAGTACGCTGAGAAATTCGGATACAATGACTATACTAGACATGCGGGGGTGATCGCACAACAAGTTCAGACGTTCATTCCTGAAATCGTGAAACCTGCACCATTCGATGTTGATGAACATGGTAATAGCGTGACCGGCCTGAACTTTATCACTGTTCAATACGAACGTTTAGTTCCAGTCGTTGTACAAGCTATCAAAGAACAACAGAAAGAGATTCAGTTACTACTGAAAACATTAGAAGATAGGAACAACGTTGAGTAACACCCGTCCATTCGTAGCTAAAAATGGGTTAACAGTTGGTAACCAAGCGGTTATCGATTCTACCGGTGTATGGATTGGTTCACAAGCCAATATTAAAGGACCGGCTGGCGCTCAAGGTGTTGCTGGTGCCCAAGGCGCGCAAGGTTCACAAGGCACACAGGGTGCAGTTGGCGCCCAAGGTCGTCAGGGTGTTCAAGGTGCAGCGGGTGTGAGTGGAACTACAGGCCCTCAAGGAGTTCAAGGTGCACAAGGCGCAGCCGGTGCTCAAGGCACACAGGGCGCTGTTGGAAGACAGGGTGTACAAGGAGCAGGCGGTGCAACCGGAGTTGCCGGTGCCCAAGGAGTTCAAGGGGCGCAGGGCCGCCAAGGGGCGCAGGGAACACAGGGTGCAGTTGGCGCTCAAGGAGCCGTAGGTGCTCAAGGCCCTCAAGGAGCAGCCGGCGTTCAGGGTGTAGTTGGCGCTCAAGGATTTGCAGGGGCAACTGGCCCAGTCGGGGCACAAGGAGCACAAGGAGCACAAGGAGTAGCAGGGGCACAAGGTCCCCAGGGCACTACCGGTGTGACAGGCACCGCAGGGGCACAAGGTGCAGTTGGCGCGAGTGGCTCGGCAGGCGCTCAAGGACCAGCTGGCCCAGCTGGCGCTCAAGGAGTCACAGGTACAGCTGGTGCTCAAGGAGTACAAGGAGTACAAGGAGCACAAGGCACACAGGGAGCTGTCGGTGCTCAAGGCCCTCAAGGAGCAGCCGGCGTTCAGGGTGCAGTTGGTGCTCAAGGCGTTCAGGGTACTCAAGGAGCTGCGGGCGCCCAAGGGGCACAAGGGGCACAAGGAGTAGCAGGCCCGCAAGGACCACAGGGCACTACTGGTGTAACAGGTACAGCAGGTGCTCAAGGTGCAGTTGGTGCGAGTGGCTCGGCTGGAGTTCAAGGCCCAGCTGGCCCTGCGGGCGCTCAAGGAGTCACAGGTACTGCAGGTGCTCAAGGAAGACAAGGCGCTCAGGGCGTTCAAGGTACTCAAGGGGCAGTAGGGGCTCA